>Ga0196971_1000336_pt1 | contig 40715 bp, 28 predicted proteins | sample S1v_1013CmetaG_FD_148660 | JGI IMG/M metagenome (GOLD analysis project Ga0196971, IMG submission 148660) | Soil microbial communities from Anza Borrego desert, Southern California, United States - S1+v_10-13C | ecosystem: Environmental > Terrestrial > Soil > Desert | place: USA: California...
GCTTCCTTCAGATTCCTGATCACTCAGGACACCCTTGCTGTTCGACTATGGGATTCCCGTCATCGAGGCTCCCTTGGGACTTGTCTTTCAACTCACCCTTTAGTTTTACTACATGCCCGGCACACTGCAGATGTAAGCCCTCCGGGCTTTCCTATGGCATGCACATATTAATTGTCTGAACCACGATGGCGTAGCCATGCCTCTGGCATTCGCATGATTAAGGGATTGAAAGCAGATTCATGATATACAGTGTTTGTGATTTCTGGTTTGGAGTTTTGTTTTTGTTGTCTTTTATGATTTCTGAAATCTGACTTCAGGCCTCTGTCCTCAGATCTTCAGGCTGAGGTGTGTTTGCCCTTGTTCAATCCTTCGCGATCTACTCCGTGGCAGCACACGCCCCAACACGCAAATCCCATCCCTGTTATGGCGTGTGCCTACAGATCGCTCAAACATCTTCATCTTATTATTTATATTTTTCTTCTTCTTATTAATTTTGCAAAATAAAAAATATATAATATATATCTCTATGTCGTAGAACCGTAGAAAAAAGCAACTGAGCGGGGGGTTCAAAGGGTGAAAAATGGAGGAAGGGGAGAAATTAGAAAGTTTAATTTTGTGCTAATATTGCATGTATTTATTTATAGGAATATAAAGGGCGGGAACGACTTCGGATTTTTCAGCGTCCTTACGTCCATTTCTACGACATTCTGCGACCGCAATTTGCCGGGGAAAATTCAGCAAATAATTATTTCATCTTTTTGCATATCCGGATGTACCTGTCCACACCATTTCTGCGTTCGGTGATCTCCATTGAGTACAGATCGGCGTATATTTTTGTCCAGAGGGTAAAGGTGCGCTGCCTCATCTTCGCATAATCCTCAAACTCTTTTTTAAACTGCTCGAAGAGCTCCTTCTTATTAAATTCTGTGTTGAGGGGGATGCTGGTGATGAATTCTTCGAACTCGGCTGAGGTGCTGTCGATGAGCTTCTTTTTGTTCAGGTTAACGTACTCGTATGGCTTGAGTCCATGCTTCAGATAGTAGCGGCAGCAGTCGGCCATGTAATTATAAAACGCCGACCACTGTTCTTCATTCCATTCATCAAAGAACAGATGCCGGAACTCATCGGCGGGCTTATGCTTCGCGTTGTAGTAATCCGAAAACTCCACAACAAACTGGCGGTCGAGCGATGAATCATCCGTTCCCTCAACAGCATAGTTCGTGGTGATAAGTATCTTGGGCGCCTTCTCAAAAGGAATGAAATGCTCATTGCGGTTTTTCTTCTCAATGGTAATGCCGTCAGTAAGTATCGAGAAGAGCTTTTCAAAACTGAACTTCTTCCTGATGTCATCAAATACAATGAGCTGCGTATCGGGATCCACCGACTGAAACATGAATGCCTTATCAAAATTAAAATTCTTGCCGTCGATGTGAAGTACATTCTTCATCTTGCTTACTGCCTTTGCCACGAGTCCTTTCCCCGATCTTCCGAATGCCGATTCGCTCAGCTTCTCATCTGTGAAGATCACCGCTTTGGCGCAGGTGGGATCCTTATATGAAACTAGCAGGTAGCCGATGGCGGATCTGAGGGCATTGATCCTCCCCAGGTCCATACGGCAGATATGCTCAATCAATGTCTGGAACTCGCTCTTCGCCTCAGTGAACCGGAAGTCGTGCTCAGTTATCTGCTTCGCCCATATCTTTCCTTTCAGATCAGAATAATGCCGCACTTTCATGTTCTCTTTTGTGAGTTCAATAAAGCAGTTCCTGAAGAAGAAGTGCACGGTATCCTTTGCATCGGTAACGAACTCCGGATTGAGAGTGCTGAGGCACTCAAGCGAGCTGTCGCCGAAGAGGGTATTGGCATTGCGGATGAGACTTTCTTTTATGAGGGGACGGTTATGTCCGCCTGTGGACGCGTTTACAAAGTTCAGCACATAATCCTTTATGTCTACCCTGGTCACTTCCGCGATCACGTTTGCGGTATCCTTAATAAAGATATAGCCCTTATTAATGATCATCTTGGCAAAGCCTTCCCCCTCGAGGTATTCGATCAGGCGGCTGGAAGAGATCCTCGCGGAATTATTCTGGATCTTCCAGAAAGATTTGAACGTGTTTTCATAGCCATGCTGCTTAGCGATCTCATAGAGCGTTCCGATCTTAATATCACCGCGGTAATCTTTAATGAGGCTGTCGAATTTTTTATTCAGCTGCTCTTCCGTGTCGTTATACTGCGGATTATTGCTGCTGATCTTAATGAAGTGCTGACGGCCGTTCTCGCCGAGTGAAGCAAGAGCAAAGCCGAGGCGCAGCCATTCGTCGTAGTTATTTATGCGGCCTTCAAGGAATTCGGAAACGGAGCGAAGGGAAGATAAATCAAAGTCATTCAATGGGAATGATTGAATGGTTGAATGGTTGAATGATTTGTCCATGCATCCATTCATCCATTCATTCATTCCGCTGTTTTGTTTTTTTGCTGGAGTGTTTGCTTTTGCTTGATTGTTTCCGAGGATGCAGTGAGCAGTTAAACAGGAAACTAATCTTTCAACGGGAACATTTGACGGCGGCATCTTGGGGAAATGATCCTCCTGCAGGAAATGGAATTTATATTTCTTTCCGGAAGGATGAAGGGAAGGGGGAAGGACCGTCTGGCAGTTCTTCCAGCGGAGCTCTATATGATCGCACAATCCGGCATCCTGCGGCTGGAGGCGGTAGAAAGATTTCTGTCCCTCCAGCGTGCGTGTGATATGTGAATCTTCATCACAGAAGAACCATATATGGTAGCCTTTGCCGCTGCCTGAGGCGACAGTCCATTTATATTCTGCCGGGAGTCCCAGTTTCCTTAAGAACTGCTGTACGATCCGGAAGTCATTCACGCTGTCGAAGTCGAGGCAGCGCAGGTTATTGATGCCGCACACTGCGCCGATGCCCTGGATGTTCTTCCATTTGAAAGATGACAGGTCCTCCGCGGACATAAGTTTATCCTGGTACTGCTGCCAGTCCCCATTAGGCGCCTTATTAATAAGCGGAAGGATATTGAAGCCGAAGAGTGAGTGATATTTCTTTGCAATTCCTAACATTGGTCTTCCGTAAAATGTTATTATTGATTTCTGCTGAATGCAATTGTCTGAACCATTCGCGGAAAAATGACCTCCAAGGTTTTCTTCAACCTTGGAGGTCTTTCTTCTGTCCTGAAGAACGCGCCCATCCTACGCAATAATACATTTTATGGCGCGTTTCTACATCCACAACTCCATGAGAATGAATGGTTGTATGATCCGCGTTGATCCGCCCTATCCGTCCAGACCTCCGAGGTTTAGGAAAACCTCGGAGGTCTTTCTTCTGTCCTGAAGAACGTGCCCATCCTTCGCAATAACACCATTTTATGGGGCGTTTCTACATCCACAACTCCATGAGAATGAATGGTTGTCTGATCCGCGTTGATCTGCCCTATCCGTCCAGACCTCCGAGGTTTAGGAAAACCTCGGAGGTCTTTCTTCTGTCCTGAAGAACGCGCCAATCCTTCGCAATAACACATTCTATGGCGCGGTCCTACATCCACAACTCCATGAGAATGAATGGTTGTCTGATCCGCGTTGATCCTCCCTATCCGTCCAGACCTCCGAGGTTTAGGAAAACCTCGGAGGTCTTTCTTCACATTTATTTGTTGTGACTGCTCTCCGTCTGTCTTCTGACCTCTGCCCTCTGATCTCTGTCCTTCCCGTTTCATGTCTTATTTGTATTTTGATATTGGTTATTGTGCCGCTAGGCATTCGCCGCGGTGAATTATTTGGAATTTGTTATTTGGAATTTTTCCCCGTCTTCCGACTTCTGCCGTTCCTCACCCATTTATCAATACTGTCTTTCATAAAGAAGATCACCTTCCCCGTTGGTTTCGTGAACGGGATCTTCCTCTGGTATGTAAGCCGGTAGAGGTAGCTGACCGAGAGTCCCAGGTACTGAGCAGCTTCCTGCACATTCATTGGTTTATCCCGGGATTCATCAAGGCGGGCTTCAAGCAATTCCAGTCTGTGTTTAATATCTTCCAGTTCACTCATAATGATTTCCTGAATTATGAAAATGACTGGAATAAATAAATTAAAATTGAATGCGATGCGCATTAGGGGCAATTAAGGGTAGAAGTGCATAGATTCAGAGCGGTTTCATGGGGATTAGCGCGCGGTGAACATAGAAATGTCAGAAAATGATTAAAAAGGTAAGATTTTGATGGGTAATATTAACTATTAATCGCCATTAATCGGGAATGTCCAATCTTCATCTTCACGGTGACAAAGGATGAATGTATGAATGGATGAATGAATAGGAAATGAATGGATGAATTCTGCCCGGCGAACAGGTGTATGAATGTATGAATGGATGAATGGATGCATGAATAGGGAATGAATGATTGAATTCTGCCCGGCGAACAGGTGGATGAATGGAAGAATGGATGAATGGATGAATGGATGAATGATTGAATGGATGAATGGATGAATGAATGATGTTTTCAGTCCGGGGTATCATCCCAGTCTGTCAAGTTAAAGCAATGTTTCAATTGTAATTATGTAACACATTTTTTGTAGAGCCGCCGGCTTGCCGCGGCTGGGTCGCACAATAGAAGAATTTGCGATTAACTCAACACGAAGCCACAATTCTAAATTGCGACTCCGGACATACATTTTTGTTTATTTACATTTTATGCGGGCTAAAGCCCGCGGTTATTGGGGGAAATCCTTCTCCCCAGCTCTGAAGAGACTGTGTGTAAATTACTTAGTGAATCTTTGTGTCTTTGTGACTTTGTGGCAATGCTTTAGAAAACGCATAAAAAGATGGCCACGAAGACACAAGGGCACTAAGAAACACAAAGAAACACAATATTCACACAGTCTCTGAAGCGCTGGGCTATGTATACCCCAAATGACCCCTTAACCTGACAGCATCAGGCTAAAGCCCCGGGTTATCATACACCGCAATATCATCCATGCTGATCTTTCCGGATTCAGCCAGTGCCTTGAACCTGCTGACCAGAAATTCACTCTTCGTTTGAATTACATACTTCCGGCCTTCACGCTCTTCCGCCAGAACTTCAGCAAGCTGAGTCTGCATCGCGGCATCAAGATAATCCTCAGGATCTTCAATCAGCAGCATGTCAAACTCATTGGAAGTAACGAGACAGGAAAAAATATTAATAAGCTGTTTTGCTGCAGCCGGTATATGTTCAAATTCCCGGGCATCAATTTCCAGTTCAAAACCAAACCGGGCAAGAAGGCTGTTAAAATGCTCTTCTTTAGGAAAGTAACCAATATCATCTGCAATATCGTATACCCGGAGCACTGCTTTGGGTCTATCCTTCGATTCGGCATATGATATCATATCCGGACGAACGGAGCGGATGCAGTCAGCGCTTTGTTCAAGACATGCAGTTATATAATGATAAAAGGGAGTAATGATAAGATCCAGGTATTTTGAAGAGTTCCATATATTCAGCGGAGTCTGTTCATGGCCGAAGATGATTTCCTTATAATCGCCGTCACCCATTATTTTATTCACCTCTGCGGTAACATTTTCTTTAAAATCATAAAACTCATAGCAGCTCAAAGTTCTTTTACGGGGACACTCTAAAAGGAAAGGTCCGTATGTAGGATAGCTCCGGTAATGGGCGTATACCTGTTGAATTTTATTTAACTGCTCTTCGGCCGCATTAGTGAAACAGTGATGAAAATTCTTTTCAAATGTTGTTGCCCGGGGGTCAGGATTTTTTTTATTGAATCTTCCAAAATCCAGATTGAGGTTCTTAACTCCCTCGATATCTGAACCGTCAATAAATTCACATGAGAGATGAAAACCCGAAGCCGGATCTTTTATTTCCCAGCTTTTGAGAAAGACACCGCCGGCATTGTTCTCTGGATCCTTTTGAAATTTCAGACTGAGCTCCAGCTTTTCAGGAAAGTCATACAGAAGATGCCTGAACTCATAATCTTTTCCCTGAACCTTCAGCGGAGATCTTTCAAGTACCATATTCATAACAATACCATCATGTTCATCAATATGGTCTTTGCAGGCATAACGAAAGAATTGATCAGATCCTAAATCTGAATAAGCGAGGCTGGTCTTTTCTCTTTTCCTGATGAATTTCTTCAATAATCTCAGGGCGTATAAGAAAGAGGATCTTCGGGAGAGGCTGTCTCCAGTCAGGAAAGTAAATGGTTTAATTTCAAGCGGGACTTTGTTACTGAGCCGCCCAAAGTTCTGAACGCCGAAAGAACTGATCCTGTTCGCGCTTCCTGTGTAAGTTAATTTGACATCACCAAGAGGACTAAGCAGATCTGACATACTACCCCCCATTTTTTGAAGTTATTTGATTGGAATATTTGTTATATGTCCTTGCCGTATACAGTTACTGGATTGGAAAGTTCCGGGAGAATAGTGGAAAATGCAATGCGTTTATCAACCATTGCCCTATAACTAGAAAAACAGTAATCAATTGTTTAAGTAAGATCTTTTCTTGACAATCGATGATTATATAATTATTTTCATTTTGCCTGACATAGTGCTGCATCGGACTTGAATGCTTAAAATTTTTCTGGAGATTGAAGCTGGAACTAGTATCAGTATCCAGCATAAATATAAGCATTTTGATTCAGGATATTAATATGTCGCTTAATGGAAGGTGAATTATGAATAATATAATATCGAAATTTAATTTATACGAACTGTTTCGAATTCTTTTACCAGGATCATATTTCGCATTTATAATTTTAGATGCGTTTCATAAACATTTTAGCCTTTATCTTAATAATCTAGACTCTTTTGGCTCTATTCTTTTATTTACAATTTTCTCTTTAATATTGGGAACAATAGTTTATGGATTAGATATTTGCCGGTGGTTTAAAAATAAAATTATAAAAATGCCAACAAATTTGTTAGAAGAAAAACATTCTGATTTATACCCTAATCCCAAAAAACCTAGAAGAAATTATCAAGAAAGAAGAAACGAACATAAATATTATGAGTGGTATGAAAATGCCACAATTAATTCAAAAACAAAAACCGAATTACAAAGCGGTCTTTATCATTTGTCGATAAATTTTGCTTTTGTATCAGTTTGGGGCATTGGAATAAATATTATAATTGCAATTATAAATGGGAAAATACCTATAACGTTTTATAATCCATTTTCCTTATTTGTTTTGAGTTCATTGGCAGCTCTAGTTATAGTAAAAAGAAGATTAAGACATCAGTGGGAGAGAAATTTTTGGGAATACGAAGATCAAAAGGTTTATAATCAATTAGATGAAAATACTATTTAGCATGGTTCCTGTAGACATGGTTCATTTTTTAGTTAATAATAAGCCATTTATAAATTTATATTACTAAATGGATATTTAATGTTGTATTTATCCTCTATAAACAAATCTTTTGCTTTTTTATCAACACAAGTGATTAAATATTCTCGTTCTTTCTGATTAAAATCTACAATCCCAAATGTCTTAATATAATTTCTACTTAGAGAGTAATAACCAGAATAGTAGTGCTTACTTGTGCTTACAATATAATGCCAAAATAATCTTGACTCCATAATAGCCTTAAGTAACTGTAGATCTTTTATATTATTTGAAACTGCTGCCATTCCATTTACAAATAAGAGATTTTGGTCATTACACAGTATAAAGTTGGGTGATAAAGGTGTAATATGAGGGAAAAAAAGTTTATATTTAACCTTTTCCAACGATTGATTTCTACCATATGCATACCAGGTTTTATACTCTTTACTACCCTTATCTCTTGTTGAGAGCAGAATTTTATAGTTTAAAAGGTACTTATATGTTTTTGGATAAAGCGATTTGAATTCAAGTTCGTTCAATAAAACTGCTTTTGAATTCTCATATCTATATGGGAAAATTATCTTCTTTTTTAATTTTTCAATATCATTCTCTTTGACTAATCTATTGGGATTTATAATATCCATGCATATTGCTTTTTCAATCGGGAACATCTCAGCAGTATAGTAATAATAATAATCTTCTTTGATCGGATGGAATATGTACACTTTATTCAAGAGCGTAGCTATTCCACTTTTTACATCATACATTTTTCCTAAAGGTGTTCCTATGCCTTCAATTTTATTAGCAATAGAAGAATTATTTAAATTCCAGCCATTAAGGTGATCAAGGCAACTATAGGGTATTTCAGAGAAAGTATTATTTAAAAGATTGTTGCAACTATTTTTTTTGTACTTTATGGTTTCAGAATGACGTTTTTCTAGGAAACAAATACATGTGTAAGTTAGACGAGAATTAAAAACTTGTTCTCCACCAAAATCTATTATTTTTAGAGCAATTTTGTTTTTATTGAAATATTCTCTTAAGGCTCGCCCATTTAAGGACTTAAAAAATGAATTCACAGAAATATATGATACAATACCTTTTGGCGCTAAAGTTTCATAACCAATTTGAAAAAAAGGGATATACAAATCAGGATGGCCGGAAGCAGCAACTTTCCATTTACTTAATAGTAATTTGGAAGAATTGTCAATATTTCTTGAACAGACATACGGTGGATTACCTAAAATTATATTAAACCCTTTATTATCGTTTATTGTAGCAATATTGTGCCACTCAAATTCAAGCGCATTACCAGTAAATAGATTTAAGTCGGTTTCTTTGATAATTTCACCATTCTTCAAACCATAAAGTAAAAGAATAATTCTAGTCCTTTCGATGCTATAATCCTGAATATCTAAACCATATAGGTTCTCCGAGAAAATTTTTTTTAGTGATTTTCCGGTTAAATATTTAATTTTAATTGACGCATCTAATAAAAATCCACCGCAACCACATGCAATATCAGCAATTTTAATTTTAGAAATATTATTACTTCTGAATTTTTTAAAAGATTCATCTATAATAAATTTTCTTATATGCTTGGGAGTATAAACTGCTCCATTTACAATTTTATCCTTTGGAGATATAACGAATTCAAATATTTCTAAGAGGTCTTCAAAATCTATAACTGAATATTTAGATTTAATTAGCTCATAAAAATTTTTAAATATGGTATAATCTGAATCCGCATGCTTAATAATATATCTATAAAGAGATGATTCACCAGAGACAAAGATATTATTACTAAGTACAAACATTGATACAATTAAACGGTTGATTAAGTACGTATCAAATGTATATTTTCCTAAAAACTTAATTAATTCTGATTCCATAAGCTTAGATTAATTGAGGCCAAATCTTTTTGGGTAACCAAATATTTGCCGCAGCATTATAGCCAGACCATTGACTTGCAAGTGAGTGGAAGAATGGCTTCCAAAATAAATTTTGCTGTTCCTTTAGAATGCTTATGAAATTATGATCACGATGGAAAGCTTTTTTTAGTGAAGGGAAGTAATTACAAATAATGATGTCAATTCCTAGTATGAGATCTATCGGATAACAAAGTATCCTTGGGGCACCAAGAAAAAGACTTCGTCCATAATCACAAGTATCATGGTTTAATCTGCGCCCACCAAAATGTATATGATAAAACGGATGAAGTTCAGCTGGTTCTTGAGCTCCATCTAAATGACGGTCAATATGAAATCCTGTATATATTGAATTATTTTTTTCTTCGCTCAATGCTTCTATTAAAACTTCAAAATCTAAATGAATAAGAGGATCAGCCATTGTGTTATAAAAGTGAGAATCAGCAATTATTTTACAATTTATTCTTAATTCTAATAGATCTGCATCTTTTGGGTGAATAATCTCTGGATTTTCAGAAAAAGGAATACACAGATTATTTACCTCGTAACCCCAATAATCAGACTGACCAATCCCATCATAAACTACAGGATCATCACTCTTTAGCTGAGAAGCAGCTTTAATAATTGGTTCTGAATTCAATCCATTTGCTTCAAATAATCTTGCAAGGAAATCAAGATCCTTAGCAATATTCAATCTTAGTTTTTTTACTTTATAGGGAATTGGCATGTAAATGATTTTCTTTTTCTTGTTTAAATCTTTCTTTATCCGTAGCGTGAATCACAATTTGAGCATTCTCAAAACCTTTTCTTTCAAGCATTGCTTCCAAAGATATAAATTCATAATCTTGCCAGGGCTGAGGTTCAACCGAAGGGTTTACCTTAAAGCCTTCACGTGGATCCATCGGCTTACCAAAACCTTTGCATAAGCACCAATATCTATAGCTTTTACAATTAGGTATCAAATCTGCATGTTTGAGATGGGATAAATCAGTAGCTTTTTTTAATAAATTAACTCTCTCTCTAGCATCTATAAAATGCAAAGATTGCTTTGTTAGTGTTTCAAAAGTTTTTAGAACTTTATCCATCCACCACCTGTTCCATCCGGAAGAAAACACACCAGTATACTTAGAATCTAAAAAGTATCTAGATAAAAGTTGAGGCCAGTCATCTGAATCTTTCAAGTCAATCCCAATTCTTGCTGCCATAAGTGATTCAGAAACCAATGGACCCGGAATATTAATAAGATCATTTAATATATAATGCGCATATTCACTTGTTGGATGATAACTGTCTTCAAAACGGGAAAATATCCTAGGATCTAAGTTTGAAATATCTATTCTCAGTATTTCACCAAAGTCACCCTTGTACTGATGCAATAATTTATATCCCTCAGCTAAAGAATAGAGTCTTAAAATAATCGTATCCCAATTAGCTTCCTTTCCCTGATTGTCAACACGTATTTCCTTAACGAAATTCATGTCAAATAGGTCATGACTAGTTTTATCTTTTGAGTATATTTGCTTTATCTTAGTATTTGTCGAGCACAATATAATGGGAATGCTTGTCTTTATATTTGTTTCTTCATTTCTAATATGTTGAGCTAACGTAGGTGCGTTTGAGGGGAATCTTTTGCCTTCCTCATTAGGTTTATCATTAAGTTGAAGGTCTAAAATCAGACCATCATAATTAACTAACTTCGTTCGGAGCTCGGATACAACCTCTTCAAAGCTTGAAATTCTCTGAAGATCTATTTGTAATTGTTGAGTTCTCATTAATCTTTCAGCAATAGGTTGCACATTGTTAGCTAAGCTAGGATTATACTCATCATCAATATATAGGTATTTCATCTTACTCATCAGAATCCTCATGTTCAAATTTTGGTAATTCAATACGAATAGTTGTGGAATATCCAAAGAATGGACTTTGAACGAAAATATCGCCACCATATCCAATTACAATATCCTTTACAATTTTAAGGCCAAGACCCGTTCCGGTTAATTGTTCGTACTCAGTAGATAATGAACCACTTGGTGGACTTGTTGTAAAAAAAGCATCAAAAATACGCGTTTTATTCTCAGTACGTATTCCGTCGCCATTATCAGAAAACTCTAGAAATATTATATTATTTTCACTTCCAGCTTTAATAAAAATTTTTCCTTTAGAATTAGCTCGCTTTATTGCTTTTTTTGAATTCGAGTAAAGATTAAACAAAATTGAAGCCCACTCAGAAGGGTGCATAGGACAAGTAAATAAGTCATAACCTAAAATCTCAGGTTTAATAAAATCAAATCCATTTCTCTCTAAATCAGGTCTGATAACCGTAACAAATGAACCAATTATATCTCGTATTTCCAAAGGCTTAAGCTCTCTGTTTACATTTTGCGAAATTGTTCTATCGAAGTATGAAGTATATGTAGTCAAAGCTTCAATATTTTCTTTCAATCTTTTACCAGTAAGTTGCGCCTCTTTCTCCTCCGATAATAATCCCATTAGAAAATCAACATCTAGCCATAATGAGTTTGGATAGTGTTTAATTTCATGAATAAACTCACCAATTATTAAGCCTAAGCTTCCTAACACTCTTAATAGATTAATTTCTTCTAAAAGAGAATTTTCGATCTTTGCTTGTTCCGCATTTGCTTCTTTTAATCTATTAGCAAAATCTAGATATTGCTGATTATCAAAATCAGATTTAATATCATTTTCATTTTTTTCAATTGTTGTTCTTGCTATTTCGTTAGCAATTTCTTCTATAACTTCCCTTGGCTTTTTCTCCCAATTTTTTTGCCCAGCTGTTTGTTTTTTACCTCTTACCGCAGCTATCATTCTTATAGCATCAGTCAAGATTCTATAACCAAAATCTCTCAACTCCTGAAAAGCAGTTGTTTCTAGTAAACCTTCTCTACTTGAAAGTTCTTCAAAGTCCAATGGATTATCGTCAAATAATTCAACGAAACCAAAAAAATTAATATTACCATGGGGTGGAAGCAATGAGCGTCGCCGAACGGATCTATCAAGATTTAACCAATCATTTTCCCGCTCACCATAAGGCAGTACTCTAAACCCATTTCTATAAAGTCTTATTCCCCCGTATTCTCTGGCGGTTTCTTTTATTATTGTTTCAATTTGCTTCGGTATAAGACTACTATCATATAAATAATAATAAGCCTTAATATGAATATTTCTAAGTCTTAGGTAAGGTGTATCTTCTTTGTTTTTGCCCAGAAATTTAATGTCTTCAGCAAGATCTACTCTTTTGCTTTGAACTGTATAGTATCCGTAACCTTCATGGTCAACATAACCTTCAATCTCAGCGGTGGCATGTTTATAGAAAACTTCATTTTCATCAACTACAGCTACGTATTTTGTCCCAATTTTTTTGTATATGTTCGTCTTAAATCCAGGATCAATATCATTAGAAGTTTTTATGTCAGATAAAGGAAATGGTTGCAGCAAGTCAGATAGATATCGATAAGCCTTTTTCATCATCGTATCTGTCCATTTATCTCTCAAATCATCTATAATAATGGTACAACCTTCTTCTCTTTCTTTTTTGATTTCTTGGATTTTATTTGATATCAATATTACTTCTTTATCTATTAAATATTGACTCCAATCCACCACAAGTTTATAAGCAACACTACTTGCTTTTGTTTGAGAAATTATTGTTAAATAATTACCTAGTCTTTGCGTTGCAAACCGACCAATTCCTTTTTTTCCTGCTCTGACTCTTTCATATTTGGGAGATATAGGATTGTGAATTTTATCACTCGAGGAAATTCTCATAAATCCATCGACAATTTTATCTCTATCCATACCAATTCCATTATCTTCGATAATGAGCCGACCGCCGATATCCTCAGTATCTTCAAAATATATATTCACGAGTGATGCATCAGCATCATAAGAATTTTTAATAAGCTCGGATAACGCAGTTTCATGTCTTGCAACTAATTCCATACCCAAACGGCTGATCACTCCAGCATCAATTGTGAATCTTACATTTTCATTATCAAATGAAGCTAATTTTGAGGATAATTCAAGAATTCTTGAATAATTGTTAGGCTCATGTTTAAGAAGCCAGGTAAGCTGCTCCCTAAGGGAAAGTTCCGTATCCATATAGAATAAAGGTTATGTTTTTGTAAGCAAATTACATAATACTTTTAAGTATTACAATCAGATTGAGGTAAGTTTACATAGTATAATAAAGGAAAATTTTTTTATTAAAGTAAATTTTTTGCTAAGCAAGTAATGAGATCTCGGTAACAGGACACCTAAAAGTCGAGATTCAGAAGCTTGAAATCTATTTTAATACTACGAGATTGATTATGTACAGCCTGACTGGTAATTATTTAAATAAAAACCATAAAAGGGTGCCATGATAAGTGATTTAAATTAAGTATACATAACTAAGTCAGAAAAACTAAGAAATTTACCCCACCGCCATCTTTGCGCATTCTTTCCATAAGTATTCTGGTATGGGCACATGCAGTTGCCATTTTATGTTCATCGGTTTAGATCCATAATGCTCAATGTAATCTGCTTTTCCTAAAAAGACATATGACATAGTACAGCCATATTCATCTTCGTTCTTTTCTCTGACAAACAACAGTATAGTTTTATTGTTCTGCTTTTGATTAACGTATGATAAACCTTTCCCTTTATCAGGACGGGCGGAGTTTTGCGATTGCCAGTGAAATATTGTTTCGCTTACTGCATAGTCATTATACATTGTGGTGGGGGAGTAGTCCTTTTCTGTTTTTTCAAGTGTCACAAATAGCAGTTCTGTCTTTTTATCTTTTATATTTAGTACTCCTTCAATACTTCCGCTTTTCTTTTCAAATCTATTTTCTTCGAATGCGGTAAGTATTTGTTCACGGGTGTATCTGCTGTGAACCTTAAGGGGCATTGAGTAAGGTAAACTGATTTCATATTCTATGTGCGATATTTCATTCATGATTATTTCTAAAGCTTCAGCGATTTCTTCATTTAATTTCTGGCATTGCGATATCTCTTCAAAAGCACTCTGTAAATCAGAACAATTCAATTCATATAGACTCAGATCATAATAGAGCATCATAAGCATCAGCTTTTCATTATCTGACAATTTAGTGAAATCAAATCTGAAATTGTTTCTTGCTGAATTCAGAATAAATGTAAGATATGATAGCGAATTGCAGTTTATCCACTTCTTCTCAATGGCTCGATGTATCTTCTTTTCGAATGCAGTTGAAATATCACCAATCTCTTTAACCTCAGATAGAAGTCTACTCCAGGAAGTTCTTTTATAAAGATCACGAATTGATAAGTGAAAAAACTCTGTGAAGTTCTTTAGGTTAAGTGGAAGTGTAGTCTGATAACCGAAGTTCAGTATCTTATTTTTAAGGTTTGGCAGATTGAAATTTGTGGCATTCAATATATTATCCAAGATTATCTCTTTTGCTTTCTTCTCCAGGATAATGGCACATCCAGATGGCAGATGGGGAAAATCTTTTTCGATTTCTTCTTTTGTTGATGTGTTCGTTTTTCCGATTAAAGCACGAAACTTAGTTTGAAAATCATATTCGGGTCTGGAGTTACCAACAAAATCAAGTACAGACAAACACTCTTTTCCTTCGGCTAATCTTAATCCTCGTCCCAACTGTTGCAGAAACACTGTTAAACTTTCCGTTGGTCTTAAGAATAATACTGTGTCTATATCAGGGATATCAATTCCTTCATTAAAAATATCAACTACAAACAGGTAGTTAATTTCTTTGTTCTGGAATCTTTTTCTTATTGCATCGCGATCATCATTTCGCTCACCGCTAATAAGATAATCTGCTTTCAATCCAGTCAGTGTGAATTTCTCAGCCATGTATTTTGCGTGTTCTTTTGTAACACAGTAGCCAATTGCTCTTACATCGGTAAAGTCCTTGAGATAATTATTACATGCATCAATGATATCTTTTACTCTCAAATCATTACCAGTGTAGATGTTTGAAAGTTCGCCTGGAAGATATCTGCCATTTTGCCAAGTTGCTCCTGATAGGTCTACACTGTCTGTAATTCCAAAATATTGAAACGGACAAAGCAATTTTCTATTTAATGCTTCCGGTAATCTGATTTCAGCTGCAATGATATTATTGAAATCTTCTAATATGTTCTCCCCGTCCATTCTTTCAGGAGTTGCCGTTAATCCCAGTAGTATTTGTGGTTTAAATTTATTAACAATTGGCCTATAGGAAGCTGCTGCAATATGATGAACTTCATCAACTATAATAAAATCATAATAATCATCTGAAAGATTAAGATTATCAATTCTATTCTTTATTGTCATTACTGAAGCAAATACTACAGAATAATTATCGGGCTCTTCACCATCATACCATAATTCACCTAAGTTATTATTTCTCAGAATTCCGCAAAAGGTAGCTCTTGCCTGCATAAGAATCTCTTTCCTATGAGCTATATAGAGCAATTTTGCATTTGGATTATCTTTTAAGAACTTCTTAAAATCAAATGCAGCAATAACTGTTTTACCTGTTCCTGTTGCTGCAACGATGAGGTTTTTATGTCTGTTGTGTATTGTTCTCTCAACCTCAAGCTTTTCCAGAATTTCCTTTTGGTAGTGGTAAGGAGAAATATCGAAAAACGAAGATGGATCTACTCTATCTCTATTCTTTTCATGTTTCAATGCAACTACTAAGCGCTCTCGATGCTCGTTTGGGTGATATGTTTCAAATTCATTATCCAGCCAATAAGTATCAAAGGTTTTTGCAAACTTGTCGATAATGTGTTTTATTTCTTTGGATGTGACCTTCAGGTTCCATTCGAGTCCGCTTGTAAGTGCACTCATTGATAGGTTGGCGGATCCTATATATCCTGTATTGAATCCGGAATTCCTGAAGAATAAATATGATTTAGCGTGAAGGCGTTCATTATCAGTATTGTATGATACTTTAACTTCTGTATTCGGGAGACCTGCAAGAAAGTCAATAGCCTTCATGTCTGTTGCACCCATATAGGAAGTTGTAATAACTTTTAACTCGCTGCCTTCTTTGGCTGTAAATTCAATCAATTCTTTTTGAAGAATTCTTATACCCGACCATTTTATGAACGATACAAGAAAATATATTTTGTCAGCCGATAAGATTTCCTTTTTAAGTTCGCTCTCTAATGAGATACTTACGTTTGAACCGGTGAATAATTCACTTTGAGTTAATCTTGTAAATGGAGTAATCTCCTTTACCCGATTTTCAAAATCAGAGTAGGGAAAATTCTCTTTGGCAAAGATTGCCTTTAATATCCTTCCATTTGCTTCAACAAGATCATCCTCAAAATCCTCTTCTTCAAGCTCTTGTTTTAAAAGTTTTAATAATATTATTGGCAAGATTGATTTGATGTTCAATTTTGTCTTCGTGGTGTATAGAATCCAGAGCTGTCTGTATTACTTCAGTGAGATATTGACTTAGTATTTTGGAGGCTTCATGTTTTTCTACCAGCGTGTCTTTAATGTAGAATTTGTTCTTATCTAAACAATCTAATTTTGATGCAACTAATTTATTTAACAGCTGTTCATAAATACCCTGCTCAAACATTCTTGCGCCAAAGAAATTGTAGGTTATGCAAACATAAAGAATAAGACAATAACAATGAACCTGAGAGATATAAAATCAACAACACATTTATGAATATAAAATTAACAGCCGTGTCGTTCCTACGGAACTCTGGAGGGTTATAATTGAATATTGAATATTGAATATTGATTATTGATGTTGACTTCGCAGGGAATGGTTAATGTAGTACATGATAAACCAAGGCACTGGCTTATAATTCTGTGCTTTTAACAAATAGTTTGTTTTTGTGGATATTGATATATATTTTATGTATGAATAGTAACAAAATTAAACTACAAACATTGTTTAGTTCCTGGCGGTGTTTAGTTTTGTTGTAGTTAGTCAATGATTAATGTATAAAAAATGACAAAGATAAACCGAATAATCTCTAATTGGCCAAGAAATACAATTAAGACAGTAAAAGAGCTTACTGAGGCTGGCTTGTATCCCTCATTATTGAACATGTATTCTAAAACAAAATGGATACAGTTATACATGCGTGGTATGTATAAATTATACAATGATGAGGTTACGTGGCAGGGACTGTTATATGGTTTGCAATGGAATGAGCCGGTTATTCATGCAGGGGGAAAAACAGCCCTGGAATTAAAAGGATTGGCTCATTATATAAAACCCCGGGAAACAAAGGTATACATTTATAGTAACAGAAACGTAAATTTTAATTTATGGCTTAAAAAGTTTGAACATCTGGTCTTAAAAAGAACAGAAGTATTTGACTATAATAACAAAAACCTCTTTACAGATTTTAATACAGGAAGTTTTGAAATAAGAATCTCAGCTCCTGAATTGGCTTTTATGGAAATGCTGTATCTGATCCCTGCAGAACAGGAGTTCAATGAGGCCTTTCAAATAATGGAAGGACTGTCTTCATTACGCCCAAAACTGGTACAGTCATTATTGGAAAACTGTTCTTCAATAAAGATTAAACGGTTATTCCTGTATATGGCTGAGAAGGCGGGTCATGAATGGTTTTATAAACTGGACAAGTATTCAATTGATCTGGGTTCAGGAAAAAGAATGATTGTAAAAGAGGGCGTTCTTAATAAAACTTACAGCATTACAGTCCCTAAATCTTATGAAGAATAGTACATATTTCAAACAGGCAGAATTGATGCTCAGAATACTTCCTCTTGTAATGCGGGAAGAAATATTTGCTTTAAAAGGCGGGACCGCTATAAATTTTTTCTGGAGAGATCTGCCAAGATTGTCAGTTGACATTGATCTTGTTTATGTGCCTATTCAGGATCGTATTCTTTCATTATCGCGTTTGAGTAATAAATGTAATTTAACAGCCGTGTCGTTCCTACGGAACTCTGGAGGGTTATAATTGATTAGTGATTACTGATTATTGATTATTACTGAACGATCAATGATTGTGCGGAACGTAGTCACTTGTGATTAGCATTTAAAAAAATACAATGCGGCTAAAAGTGGAAATAAGCCTGACCCTGGTTTCAAAGCGGAAGAACCTGGCTCTTGTTTAAAACATTTATAATATCATCTCTGGTCTGCTGCGTTATTTTGCCTTTATGCCTCGAGAAATCCTTTACGATTTGGGCTCTTACTTGTTCATCAGTAAAATGATTTATTATTTCATGACACGCTAAATACGAATCGTGATCAAGAAATGAATAATCCTTTGCTATGAGGTGTATCTGACAATCGAAAAGAACTAGTCTGTTCTTAATGAAATCATTTACCTCAGAATTTACAATAAATAATAATACTAAAGGGCGTGTTGAAGCGATGACAAAAAATTTATTCTTAGGGGGATTTGTAAAGCTGCAATAGAGGGAGATGATTTGACCAGGTTGAAAGCAATTAGTGAATTGTTGTTCCTGCAGTTCAGGTGGAAAACTGTCTCCGAGGGGCATCACTTATACATGTTTTGTAAATAATCAATAAGTTTATCTCCGTCTTCCAGAGATTTGGCAATATTTTCCACTGATATAAAATCATTTTCATCAGCCGATTTGTAGGCTGTATCATGACTTTTACTTTTAAGTTGTTCAAAAGTTAACAGCTGATTTTCATTAATAGAGTTCTCTAAACATTTTATATCAGATTCACTAAGAAGTTCTAAATTGGGTTCACGTAAGGGGATGATATTGTTACCATTTATTGAAAACTCCTTCATAAGAGAATCATACTCACTCTTAAAAATTGTCCCATCACCACGAACATGTTTGATCATATCGTAAACTTCGCTTGGAACCGGACCATTATTCATTGCCACATAGGAATCGCCGCAGATAAACCTGCCATACTCCTGCAAATGCTTTCTATCTGCAAAGTATAATATTTTTAAAATATGATACAGATCAGGAATTTTTTTTGAGATAAAAAGGATAACTTCCAGGGCTTTTCGCTGATCAAATGTGAATTGGCCAACAACCTGATTGTACATGTATTCCCTATGAAAAGTGCTTTAAAATAATATTTAGATAATATAAAATCAATTATTGCTTTTAATGGATCTATATTAAAAAATACCTTTTTTCATTATAGATTACAAACTTTTTTGTTCCCCCGGTATCCTTTGTACAGACCCACACACCGTAAGGTTGCATCAAAAAAATATATCCAACGCTTTCAGCGTTGTGGTTCGGAGTGTGTGTCAATGTTCCTGGGGCGCTGCCCCAGGCTATTATATTTTTCGCTTTCAGCGAAATGCATATAAAGAAGGAAAAGCACAGGGCATATAATCCTGTGCTTTTGGGGGATGCCATCGGCTTCTCAGCCAGCGGCTTTAATATCATTCAATATCTGCTGCGCGAATTTGAGGGAGATGGAATTGACAAGGTTAAATATTTCTCTTTTGAGTTTCATCCTCTCCACTGCGGATGTAAGCATTATATTGTTCAGCTGCTTCCGCTTCATAATTATCCGGTGATATCTTACCTGGAATGTCTTTGATTCAAATATCTTTTTCAGGAATTCTCCGCCACCATATTTTGCCCACAGATCCGCGGTATAGGCGGTATAGTACATTGCATCTACACGCTTCTGAAAATCACCGGTGCGCTTAAGCCGGCAGCTGGTATGAATGGAATAGGGAATATCATCAAGAATAATCGCACTGCAGAACTGCTGGACAGACTCAGCATGATTTCCTTTGGCATATAGCAGGAGTCCTAAGCTGTACCTCACATGTGAATTCTTCACACACTGCCTGTAGCTGAATTCAGCCTCACCAATATTGCCCGCATTAAAATATACATCACCCATGATGTACCTTACACCGTGCCTGTCCCAGGGATCCAGTTCAAGAAGTTTTCTGAAATACATGCAGGCAAATTCGTAGTTGTGCATTCCAAAACTCATTACGCCAAGGTTATACAGTGCAGAAAGGTAAGCCCGGTTTTCTATGCAGCTCCATGGAACTGCACCTTTAAAATCCTCCGGAATTCTCATTTGCGCGTTTAGGCATACTTCACGGAAATAATCCATGGCCAGAAAGGTTTGATCGGTCTCCATGTAGTACGACCCGAGAAATTCTGTTATGTAGAAGTAATCGGGATTTTGCCGGTGCAGCTGCTCTAAGAGCTCAATTGCCCTGGACTTTTCACCTGAATGAAATAAGGTTACAGCCTGACTGTAGCTTTCATTTAATGATCCTGCGCCGGTCCAGCTGAATCTTCCGCTTGTTTCTGAAATAACATTGAATGTAACCATTTAGGCTCCCCTGATTGTGATTAAATGATTGGTTGTCCTGAAGGACTGTAGCGGTTTGGATCATTTTACCCCCATATGGAATTATGTAGTTTATGGTTACAGGGGGTTGTACAAGGGGTGAGATGAGAAAGTTCCAGGGGGGAACAAATGAATATTGAATAATGAATATTGATTATTGAAGCGCAGTCAATCAGTGGTCATTCGATAGTCATTAAGTTGTCATTAAGTTGTCATTAAGTTGTCATTAAGTAGTCATATAATAGATCACGGGTTCATATGGAGTATGTAGTAAATAGTATGTAGTAGGTAGTAAAGCCCGGAGGGCTTACATCTGCATAGCAACGATCCCACAAAGAAATTCAGAATCCCGAAGGGATGATATATGTGGAGATTAGCAGGACCAGGGAATTGAATAATGATAATTGATTATTGAATAATTGAAGCGCAGAAGAAAAAATCGCAGAGGAGAATGGAATTAAATATTGAATATTGAATAATTAAGAGGAGAATTGAATTGAATATATATTCATTATTCATTATTCATTTTTCATTATTCATTTTTCATTATTCATTGTTCGGAATTTGCGGAAGTTGTTGATGTGGCTGAGGATCTGCATGTTTTTGTCGGATTCGCTGTTTGCATTAGTCTTTTTTGCTGAAAGATCGCAAAGGGGTTGGAGATCGCGTCCAACTATTATCCTTTTGAACTGTTCGAAGTAATGGAAATTATCAAAGCAATCAAGGGGCTTCATTTCATTGAGCATAAAAGCAAAACTGTTGCCGGGCAGAAGCCAGACCAGCACTACGGGATTATCAATTTCATAGTCCGCGTTATCTGTCTCCATTGTACAATAGAAGAGTGCACAGATCTGCGCATCTGTGGCGTTTGCTATACTTTCATTTTTAATCAGCCCTCTAATCCAATATAATAACTCCCGCCTGTAGCCCTTAAAAATTGCCCTCGCGATGGCGCGGGGCGGATCTGACGGACTCTTTTTTCCTGCTGCTATTTCCGAGCAGTAGTAATTAAAATTATTTTCGGCCATGTCCCGGACAAACATGCATCTTCTTATATAGCTGCATGGAATGCCGCCATTGCCGGGGACACATTGACTTTCAGGTTTTCTGCAGACTGAATCGCGGCACATGTCATGCCGGAAACCGATAATTGTCTGATCACATTTGTAAATAATAAACCGCAGGTAATCAGTTTTTTCGTTGTATGAGGGGAGCTTGTTTTCGTGTGATTCAATCTTCCCCCATTGGTAATCGTAAATCCTGCTCTTTACCTTCAGTAACACTTTTCCTTTGTGAAGAAAAATACTGGCTTAATGCCATGGTAGTCTTAGGCTATAGTTCCTCCCGGGTAATGGTTGTATGAAAATCCTCAGGCCAAATTAATGGAAGATAGTTTAAATTGCAATGAATATCTGGAGGGGAAAGGGAAGCCGGGACGCAGATTTCACAGATGGCGCAGATAAGGAAATTTTAGGCCACAAAGACACAAGGACACAAAGGGACACTAAGACAGAAGACAGACACAAATGGCGGAGCCATGCCTACGGCATCAGCGCGGAGTTAAACAAACTAAAGTATAATTGATCAATATTAATAATCATTATTCAATGCCGTAGGCATGGCTACGCCATAATCAATAACGAGAGTCCTGCGGGCAATTTCACAGAAGGAGATCAGAGGTCAGAGGTCAGACGAAAAGACCTCCGAGGTTTTCCTAAACCTCGGAGGTCTGGAATGTTCGTTACGCCGGGTGACCCTTTATCATGAATCTGCCTTCAATTCTTTAATCAGCCATATCAGGTGGATGGGATGCGGGGAGTAGATACAGCAAAACCTGATATGTCGCTCCGCTGGAGCGAAGAAGGTGTGAGGGTGGCGGCATTGCTACAAATATGTCGCTGCTCCGCAGCGAGGAAATTAGAAGATGGGATCGGAGGTCTAAGGATAGAGGTCAGAGGTCAGGAAAAAAAATTCAAAATAACAAATCACAAATCACAAATTCACCTCGGCGAATGCCTTCGGCACAATAACCAATATTAAAATCTGAAACATCAACGTAAAGAACGGACCACAGAGGTCAGACGCAGATTTCGCAGATTAACACAGATTAAAAGGAGGAAGACAGAGGAGAGACACAAATGGCGGAGCCATGCCTTCGGCATCAGCGCGGATTAAAACAAAACGCAATTATAATTGGTCAATATTAATAGTCATTATTCAATGCCGTAGGCATGGCTACGCCATAATCAATAACGAGAGTCCTTCGGGCAATTATCACAGAAGGAGGTCAGAGGTCAGAGGTCAGACGAAAAGACCTCCGAGGCTCGGAGGTCTGGAATGTTCGTTACGCCTGGTGACCTTTTATCATAAATCTGCCTTCAATCTTTTAATCGAGCGAATGCCATAGGCATGGCTACGCCATCAAGGTTCAGGAAGCGGCGATTTCGTAGCGTAGACTTTAGTCTGCGAGCTTTTGTTATAAATCTTCACAGGTTGAAACCTATGCTACACTGAACCACCCCTGTGTTTCCCAGGCTGGGGTTTGGATATTTTGATTTAATTATTATTTGTAATTTGGAATTTCCCCAAGATATGTCAAAGAAAGTGCATGTATTGCGTATTGCGGGAGGGAGATGCTGAAGTTAATTTGAGTTCAGCATCAGAGAGATTTATGAAGGTGAATAAAAGTCCGGGGTATGCGGGAGAGGTTCTGAGAAATAAGAAGCTGATTATCGACCGGCTTATATCAGAACCTTCACTGGAGAAGTTCAGAAAGGCAGGACTCATAAATGAGTTAATGCTGAAGTATTATATGATCACTTCTGATTATTTAGAGTTCAGGAAAAAGTATTCTCACCTGGAGGCATTGGAGAAAACAGCAGCCAGGTATTTCATCTCGCCGGAACATGTGCTTACCGTGATGTACAGGAAAATTAAGGTCATTCGCTGACGGAAGCCGGATAGCCCAATAGAACGCGGATTTGCACTGATTGGGCGGATCTTCACGGATAAAGACAATAAAATAATTATAAATGCGAAATTATAAATTATAAATAGTTGTGATCATTATTCATTATTCCGACTCCTTTTGCTTTTCAGTCTTCTGCTTTTTCCGACATCCTCCAATCTTCCTATCCTCCTATCCTCCTATCCTCCCCGGCCTCTGATGATGTTTGTTCTTGTTAGACTAGTACAACAATACTAATTACCCGCCATATTTTATTTCACATCTTTGTGTTGCCATTCAATAAACAAGGAGGTTAAAAATGGCACGTGTATTTAGTAATGTGATAGGGAACCTGAGCGGGAAGCTCGGCAACCTGTCGGCAAGAATCGCGTTCGGCAGGACTATCCTTGCCGCGCGTCCGGCCAGCTTCAATGTACCGACAGATCCGGCCGCTCTTAACCGCAGAGGGACTTTCCTTACAGCGGTTAAGTTCGCACAGCAGGTTTCAAACCTGCCGGCACTGAAGAGCATCTGGGAAAAAGTTAAGCCCAATGCAATATCGGTTTTCAATGAAGTGGTTAGCGCCAATTATGCCCTGGGCTCGGCTCAAAGACCAACGGTGGATAATATTATCACACCTGAAGGATTCGCCCTGCCGGTGCAGAATGCACTGCTTGACGCTGATAAACTGACCGCGACAATTCCGGCATTCAGTACCATTACGCTGGTTAAACCGGAAGAGGTCAACTGCAGCATTAATGCGGTTATATGTTACCACACCCCTCTGGATCCTGCATCTGATCCTTATACGATCATCAGGTTATCCAAGGTTGTGCCGAACTACCAGTTCAATAATCCGTATAACCTGCAGATGGACCTGGATGTTATCCAGAAAGCTGTAGCTGCTAAGTATGACAGCAGCATACTCTATCTCGCCGTTGCTTCTATGGATGCAGCCGAGAAGATCGTACAGAATTCTGCAACATTCATAGCTGCATTCTGAGCGTGAGGGGCGAAAGCCCCCGCGTTTTTTCGGTGGTCATTCGATGGTCATTAAGTTGTCATTAGGTTGTCATTAGGTGGAGGGCGGAGCGCGGAAATCGCAAAGCTCAATAGAACGCGGATCGGACGGATAGGGCGGATCAGCGCGGATTAGGACAAAATTAATTAAAAATAGAATTTAAAAATTGTGGTTGTCATTATTCAATATTCATTATTCAATATTCAATCCCAACGGATGCCCTTCGGGCAAACGGATAAGATGGTGGATATGTTGGCACATGCCAAAGCGGGGCCGTGATAAGAATCTGTAGGCACACGCTGTAACGAGGATGCGTTTGGCGTGCTGGGGCGTGTGCATCAGGGTAATCGGAGCAAGTGAAAATAGCATATCAACAATAAAGGTTTTTATATGACACGGTGTGTTTGCAGTGAGAGGGATACTCTTAAGAAAATTGAGCAGGATATTGCTTCGCTGCTGAAGGTAACAATTGTTAACGGCAATAATGATCACATCACATATACACGTGATGAGTTCTTCCAGATGCTGTATAACCGTCCGAAGGATGCAGCCCGCAGGAGTTTCTCTCTGGTTGACGGCGTTACCAAACTGGTTACCCTGGTGAACCTGATCATACTGACTTACTTAGCAGTTATTAAGTAAGCAAATAACGCATTAAGAAATTCTAGGAGCGCCCTGCGGGCAATTAACACAGAGGAAGATTGGACGGAGGTCAGAGGTCAGAGATCAGACGGAAAGACCTCCGAGGTTTTCCTAAACCTCGGAGGTCTGGAATGTTCGTTACGCCGGGTGACCCTTTATCATAAATCTGACTTCAATCCTTTAATCGAGCGAATGCCATATGCATGGCTACGCATCGTGGTTCAGGAAAGATAGAAGCATAGGGGAAGACAGGCAGGATACAATAAAAGGAATTTTATGAATAACAAAAAATATATCGAGGATCTGAAAAACTTAAAACCCCTGCCCCTGGATAAAATCCGGAGGAGGGGTGCCGGAAATGGTTTTCAGATCCGTGTTAATCCGCCTGATCCGTTAAATCCGCGGTCTATTGGGCTTAAAAACAACATCAATACTAATACTAAACCGGAGGTAATTAAAATGGAACCATTAAGTAATTCAAAAACCCTGTGGGGATTCGGCATTGCTGTTATCATTTACATTCTGCAGAACGTACTCATTGCGCTGAATGTAGTTGGACCCGATAACATCATCATGAAATCCATCATTGAAGCTGTAATAGCAATCGCGGGCTTCTTCGGAGTATACGGCATACGCGATGCATTAAGGAAGATGTCAATCTGAAAGAACGCGGGTTCGCTTGCGCGAACACACGGATGGGACGGATTTTCACGGATAAAGCAAAAAACTTATTAATTATCAATATTCAATAATCAATATTCAATTATAACGGATGCCCTTCGGGCAAACGGATGTCCGGAGGTCGGAAGATAATGATTTCAGATCCGTGTAGATCCGCCTGATCCCCCGCCAAAAAAGGTTTCTTGGTGGCGGGGCAGGCCGTTCAATCCCTCGCCAAAGAATATTTTTATAGTGGCGGGGCAGGCTGTGTTCTATTGGGCTTAATTATTCAATAATCAATAATCAATATTCAATTATTCCCGAGGTTGTTATGGCTCAGATAGATAGTGAAAAAGTAAAAAAGCTGAGTGCGGGTAAGCTTGCGGTACTTTATAAAGGAGATCTCCAGGCAATCCTAAAAGATCCTGAGATCTTAAGCTGCCTGACCGGCGTTATTGGTCCTTATGTGATCCGCCACCAGAATGGTAAACCCATTATAAGCAGGCGTGTTAGGAAGTACAGGCCGTCTCATAGCCGGAAGGCTATTTATATCAGAAACAAGTTTGCGAGCGCGCAGAAGTTTGCAAAGTTTCTTAATAATATTGATATCCTGGCCGGCATCTGGAGGGACCCGCAAGTGCGCAGTTATAACAGGATAATAAAACAGAATGTAGTGAAGTGCGGCGAGTTCTGGCCGACGGATAAAAATGTGATAACGCCATGTGATTATGACTTCAGAATAGAGGATGCCAGGATTGAAAGAAATTTTCTCTCGCTGAAGATGGATGATCAGTATACATACAGAAGCACTGATATTCTGAAAGTGATTCTTATGGTTTATGATCCTATTAATAAGAATGACAATAAGTTCGAAATGATTGATGTGTGTCCCGCGTTCTCTTTGTTCGGGACTGCATTGAACTTAAGTGATGAGCAGCTTATTATCTGCATGAGGTACAGGAAAAGTATTTATTATGTGGCGGTGATCAGGAAGGATGGTGAGGATATGAAATGGTCGGGTACGTTTGCTGTGAAAGCCGGCAGGGTATAAGGCAGGTCATCCGGTAGTCATTTCCGCCGGGGACGGGAAGAACGACTGTTTGTCAGGAGTGTCTGCAGGATAGACAGGAAAGAGGAATGGATGCATGTCTGAATGATTGAATGCGGAAACAACATTCACAATTTCACAGGTGATGGTGCTATATGCTGGAACACGCCAATAAACGCAAATCACATCCTCGTTATGGCGTGTTCCCGCAAAATCAAAATGTTTATGTCATATGCCGGAACACGCCTATACACGCAAATCTCATCCTCGTTATGGCGTGTTCCTACTTCATCAAAATGAGTTTTCTCACGGATGAATACTTTCCGGCCTCTATCCTGTAATAATAAATTCCGCTTGATAATCCATTAGCATCAAAAACAATTGAATGATTGTCCGATGTCTGATATTCATCTACCAGTGTTGTAACCATAGAACCCAGCACGTCATAAACTGTAAGTTTCACGTGTGCTGCTTCGGGAAGTGAATATGAAATTGTTGTTGAAGGGTTAAATGGATTGGGGTAATTCTGATTAAGCGCAAATGTCTGAGGTTTTGCGGTGTTATTATAAACGGATGTAAGCTGCGATAAAGAAACTCTGTAAACACCATTTTTATCGTTGCCGGTCAGGCTCGATGTAACCGAACAGAAAAGATATGAATCGGTTTTACCAATGGATCTTACACTGGGATATTCCGGTAATCCTGCATTTATTCCTGTCAGCGTTGTATCATTTAGTCTGAATGAGAAAACACCAAAATCTGAACCGGCTCTTCCGCAGCCAATAAGATTGTTACCAACTGTTAATATTTCCTCTGCTAGTAATTTCGGAAGCTGATTCCAGGTTGCGCCATTATCCGTAGAATACAATGTGCCTTTAAACATCGTATAAACGTAAACTACGCCTTCATTAACAAAAACTTTGAATGGAAAGGGATTGGTCTCGGCAAGCGTAACTTTAGTCCATGTCTCTCCCCTGTCCGATGATGAGTATACATCCTTCATGTAAGCAAAAGCATAAATTGTATTTCCATTAACTGCAGTGCCAAGTACGGATGAAGCATCCGGCAGATTGCTGCTTACCAGCGACCAGTTTGCCCCCTCATCTGTTGAACGGTAGATTCCGCTGTTAAACACCCATGCAAACATATCATCACCGCAAAGGAATGGAGATGCTACCGGATAGGAAGGCAGGCCATTGTTCGTTTCTGTCCAGTTCAGTCCCTGGTCGGTAGATACAACCACTCCCATGCCGTTAGTACCGGCAAATAATTTATTCGATTTAACACAGAATCCGCCCACTGAAGAAATTGTTAAATTAGTGCTGGCTACCCAGTTGGTTCCGTTATCTGAGGAAACAAACACTCCGTTTTTAAGAGATCCTGCAATAAGTTTAGAACCATATGTGAAGAATGTGCCTATTTGCACACCATCGGGCAGGTTTGTTTTTTCCCATTGGGCGGAAAGATCAAAAGAAAGGATACTCAGGATTACCAGAGTATATAATACAGTAAGAAGTTTTTTCATATTATTCCTTATATAAAAATTGTGGTACTCAGGCATGATATTCGAAAAAAATAAAAAAAATATAATAGAAGTTGAGGAGGAATGGAGGAATGGAGGATGGAAACCCCACTGAGGAGGAATGGATGAATGGATGAATGGTTGAATGGTTGAATGCTTGTGTTGGGAAAAACATTTAAGTAGATTATTTGCAAATGCGGAGGACAATTATGCCTGGAGGCTGTAAACATATAAAGGAAATAAAAACTGAGCCTGTACCTAATACACCCGGCGGATGCGAGGAATGCCTGATTTCCGGCGACAGCTGGGTTCATTTAAGATTATGCCTGATCTGCGGACATGTGGGCTGCTGCGATAATTCAAAAAATAAACATGCGACCAAACATTACTACAGGACAAAACATTCAGTAATTAAATCTCTCGAACCGGGTGAAAACTGGAAGTATTGTTATATAGATGATCTGATTAAAGAATAATGTTATGAATAAACCTGAATAACCGGAGCTTACTTTAAGCAGCCGGACAGTTATCTCATAAACAGTCCTCTGCTTCAGTAACCTTGCTCATTAAAATTTTTTTTATTTATATTGGTCTACAACAACAAAGCGGGAGGGTCGGCAAATGAAGAAAGTATTATTCTCTATTGGTGTTTTTATTGTTTTATTTTCTTTTTCATTAAACGCGCAATCTATTAAGCTTGGTGCAGGTGCAGGCTATTTAGTACCTTCGGGTGATTATGGCGGTGAAACTCCTGGTTTCTACAGCGGTACCGAATATGGTATGAGTTCCGGTTTCAATGTACATGCAAAGGCCAGACTTGGATTGGTATTTATGAATGTCTTTGGTGAACTGGGGTATTCTTCGTTCAGCGGGGAAGGTAATGCTGAGGAAAACAGAGGCACCATAAATATATCTAACAGTATCCTCTCGTTGAAAATTGGTCCTGAATTTCAGCTTAGTCTTCCCGCTTCTCCCGTTACTCCATATCTGCAGGGGTTTGCATCCTATAATTCTTTTTCAGGCACGGTTGATATAAAAGGTGTAAGCAGCGTACCAAGCGGTGAATATGATATTGAAGGTGTTTCAAGAATCGGACTCGGGTTAGGCGCGGGGGTTATGTTCAGTCTTGCGGGCTTAAATCTCGATCTGAATGTTCAATATCATCTTATGAATATCGGCGGCAAAGAATATTCAGTAGAAAATCCCACATCGCATGACAGATTGGATAATTACACAAATCTCAATGATGATAAAGATCCGCTGTACAGCGCCGGCGATGATGAACATATTATCGGAGAGAGCAGAAGTATCAATGCAATAGAATTAAAATTATCGGTGCTTTTCGGATTATAACAGGAATTTATATCCGGAGCCGGAATTTGGAATTGTGGCTTCGTCTTTAGTTATCCACTTTCATCTTTTGTGAGACCCAGACCCACCGCGGGCGGGCAGGCGCCCGCAGTGCGGCGTCTCTACAAACACTTGTATTACATCTCAACAATAGCTTGCAAATTAATCGAAATCTCTTATAATAATATATTACCTCCCGGTATATCAAAATATTGATCAACAAATTAAAGGCTAAAAATGAAGAGTGCTGTGCTTGCTCTTACTATAATTCTGTTTGCGCAATTCAATGCTGCTGCTCAACTGAATTTCCTGAATAAGACCGTCTCCAATGAGGAAATTTCTAACGCGAAGAATAAGATCTTCTCCCATAAAATAAAAGATCACCAGAGGAAAATGATGTTCCTTAAGTCGCAGCAGAAGTCACTTGAAGAGATCTATAATTATCTGAAACCTGTTGAGCAGGTATCATCTGCGGGTGGTTCAATTACAGGTAAGATTACTGCCGGTGATGGTGTTACGCCTGTTCAGCTGCCATTAATAATAGATGTATTCGATGAGTTCGGAAAACATATTACCTCAAAGTATTTTAATTTTGGTACCCTCGCTTATTCAATTAACAATATTCCCGCAGGAAAATATTACCTGCTGGTTACCGCAGATAATTTTTACATTCCTGTTTATTATAAAAATTCCACGGACTGGCAGACTGCCGAACTGGTGCAGGTAAATGAAGGCAACACAACCAATAATATAGATTTTGCGCTTCAGAATTATAAGGGGGTTCTAACCGGTAAAGTAGAAGATGAAGGGGGTAATCCGCTTAATGAATGTACGATCATTTTAATTTCTGAAGATGAAAGGCATCAGTTATACGGGACTACTGACCTTAACGGAAATTATTTTGTTAAAGGTATCCCTACGGGAAATTATAAGATCCGCACACTTTATTCAGGGCAGTACAGCTTTTCTGATGAGTGGTATGATAATGCGGAAACTATAGAAACCGCTTTAGCTGTAAGTGTGATGGAACCGGATACTGTGAAGAATATAAATTTTGTACTGAAGAAAGCCGGTGCTGTTTCAGGACATATATTACAATCGGATGGTCAGCCAGTCGGGGAGTTCAGTACTTCAATTGTAATTTATAATACGGACCGCAGAATAGTAAGCTACACATATAATGACGCGGATAATTCTTTCCTTATTAAAAACCTGCCTTCAGGAACGTATAAAATATTAGTGCATCATTTCAAACCGGGCAACTACTCTGATACGTGGTTCGGGAATGTGGAAAATTTTAATGATGCCGGAATTATCACTGTCACTTCTCCTGATACCATAAAAGGAATAACTATTAAATTCACAGAAGGCGGAATCATCTCCGGGACTGTTCTTGCGGAAGTTTCTCCAATTGATGCTGCTGATATAACCATAACTGCTTTCAGCGAGCAGTATGAATATTCGAAAGGAGGAGTAATATTACCATCAGGTGAGTATATGATCTCAGGACTTTCTTCAGGAAAATATAAGATAAGAATTGGTCTGGAGGATCATTTACCGGAGTGGTATAATGACAAGAAAACATTTGTGGATGCAGATTTAGTTGAAGTGCAGTCTGCATCTACAACCGGCAATATAGATTTCAGTTTACAAAAGGGTACATCCGTTTCAGGAAAAGTCTTTCGGCCGGATGGACAATTATTAACTTCGAGCGCAGTCGTTTCAGCTTACAATATTCAGCAGTTATATTCGGCATCTGCAGATGTAGCCGGAGGAGCTTATAACATTAATAATCTTGAGCCGGGGACTTACAAATTATCTGTCAGCTCTTCAGAGTATGCAAATGAATGGTACAATAACAGCGGCAGTTTTGAAGGTGCCGAATTAATTGAAGTGCTTCAGGGTACACCTGCAGTTAACAAAGACTTTTTACTTGATAGTTCAGGTACTGTTCAGGGATATGTTCTAAATGATGGAGTAAGACATGATGGATTAAAATATAACGTTTTTATAATTCTTTTTGATGCCGGTACCGGTTTGCCTGCAGGATTATCAATCGGACAGGTATCTTTTAACGGCGGTTACAAATTTGATGTTAGGCCCGGTACCTACAAAGCAGCCGCGATGATGTATGATGGAATAAACGCCGGAGAAAATAATCTCGCTGTAAGCTGGTATGGTAATGGAAGAAGCTTTAATGATCCTTTAACTAAAACAATAACAATTACTGCCGGCAAACAGATATTGCTGGATGATCTTAATTTAGCAGGCGCTTCAGGTAAAATTTCAGGAACGGTATTTAAGGATCAGAATCAGAATCCTTTAACAGAAGGTAATTACCAGGTGTACGCTTTTGATGAACAGGGATATTATGCTCAGAGTGTTTCTTATACTGCATCTTCGGAGGGCAATCAGAGCAGATACACCATAACAGGATTAAGACCGGGAAAATATTTCGTTGTTCTCAATTTATTTGAACCCAGGCTCGATAAAACAACAATAAGGTGGTACAACAATGTTTCGGGTCCGCATTTTCATTATGCAAAAGCTGTAATACCTGCCGGTGTTACGGCCGTTGAAGTAACTGAAGGAATCACAGAAAATATTAATTTTATAATTAAAAATTCTACCAAAGTGGAAGATGAGGCTGCCCATCCCCTGGTATTTAATCTTGAGCAGAATTATCCGAATCCTTTCAACCCGGAGACCAGAATTGGTTTTCATCTGCCGGTTTCAGGAATGACCGAACTGAAGATCTATGATATATTAGGTAACCAGGTGCTTGATATCATAAGCGAATTTCTGCCCGAAGGAAGGCATGAATTTTCCATTAATGGGAAGAGTCTTTCCACGGGAGTGTACATATACGAACTTCATCAGAATGATTTTACATTAAGAAAAAAGATGCTTCTGCTGAAGTAAATAATAGCCCGGCGCTTTTAGCGCTGGGAAAAAGAATACACACCTCCACATCGCGGGCTTTAGCCCGCAAAAAAAATTACGAGGGGATAAATCCCCAAAATATTTATTGTATTTATTTTCCCAGGGCTAAAGCCCTGGGCTAGGCTAAACCCCCGGGGTTTATTCATTTCATAAGAATAAACTTTTTCTGGTCGGTGAATTTTCCTGACCTCATCCTGCAGAAATAAATCCCGCTTGTTAGCTGCCTGCCCGCAGTATTGTCGGAATTGAATTTAATAGAATGCATTCCCTTTTCTTTAAATTCATCAGCCAGTGCCGCAACCTTTCTCCCCAGAATATCATAGAGCTCTATGGTGACATGCCCTGAATTTGATAAGTAAAAATTAATTACAGTAGTGCCGTTAAAAGGGTTCGGGTAATTCTGATATAAATAAGGATTTATACTGATGTTATTATCAAACGCTGACTGAACTCCTGTAAGATATGAATATGGTCTTATAGAAAGTTCAAAGCTTATTGTTTCAGTAACGTTGGCTGTGCCATGTAATGTTTCTTCTGTATATGAATCTGAATGTGAATAAGAAGCAAAGTAACCCGTATCAGATTTTATTATGCTGCCATCAGTATCATCACATCCGGCACTGATATTCAAAAGACTATCGTCATACTCACCGGAATATTCAACCCAGTCGGGGCCGTCGAACCATTTGCCGTTATAGCCGCCTTTCCTTGTGAATCCCGCGCGGATGGAAGCATCCTTATAATCTGCAGTATAATTAAATTGAATACCGACTAAATCGGGGATAGGATTACCATTCATGTAATCTGTTCTTTTATCTCCTGAAACAAGTTTACCCATCATATATTCGCCCTGGTCCGACATTTGAGTTTCAGACATGCTGCCTGAAGCAAAAAGCGCGACTATGGGTTCATTCTCATTATATGAAAATTCTCCCGGCTCATAAGATTCATTTCTAATCAGACCCCGTATATTTAAAGATCCGTGTCTGTTCATCCCGTCCTTATAAAATCCTTTCCATGGAAAGGCTGATGCTGACCAGCTCGTATCTCTTGAGTAGTTCAATGTGCTTGAAGCTGTACCTGTAACTTCCCAGTAATCAACGGGAGCCTGTGATATGGAAATTACTTTCTGGCCGCCTGCGAGTCCATTGTGGCCTGAAGGATATTTATAAACAAAATAAACTCTAAGAATTCCCTCTCCCGGTTTATCTCCTGCTTTGAATTTAACAGCAGCCTTTCCTTCGGAATCAGTATTAACATAAGTGGAGGTAAATTTTCCTCCTTTTGGGCCTTCTAAAGTAATACCGTATGCCTCACCCCCGATGAGCTGCAATTTTTTATTCTTCAATGGAGCGCCGTCGCAATCCTTAAATTCAATATTAACGGTTAGTTCCTCATTAACTTCAATCTGAGTTTTCTCAGGATAGAGATCAATTGTTTCGGCGCCTATAGCAACCTCAGGATCTTCATCTCTTTTCTTTTCCTCCCATGCCCTTATTTTATCGTAAAGGGGTGAGAAAGAAACTGCCGCGAGCTGCTGAGCAGCATCAGGTGCGTTCCACATATCGCTGAACGAAATTGAGCCGGTAGCTGCAACTTCCCTCGATACCGCTGACTGAAGTGAGGCGTTCAGCACATAATTTCCCTCAGTACCACCAACCGATGATTCTATAAGATAGTCGAGAGTATTTACTGGTCCGGGAGGCGCGGTATTGGCCCACTCAGTACCAAATACCAGGGAGTCCTTCCAGCTCCAGGATCCCGGTTCCGCCCTCATGATATTTATATCTGTAAAATAGAGGCAGCTTTGGGCATCCTGATTCCGCAGGTAATAACGCATGGCAAAGCCTGACCGGAACAACTGCCACCATCTGGGAATGAGTCGTAAAAGAAGCGTATCATCACCTTCAGGTCTGGGGACAAGCACTGAAGGATCATAAACACCTATATTTCTTTTACCGCAGTCACTGCAGTCCTGCGGATAGATGTTTGAATTGAACATTATGAGCAAAGATATAATGCTTACAACCGCAAAGGACCTGAACTTCATGAAATACTCCCTAAAATATCGTTCCAAAATTAGCGGTATTTCAGTTAAATTCAATGCCTTTTGGGAAATGAATTCTATGTAGTTGTATATGATGTTAGTTTTAAACGGGTAATGTTAAACGAAAAGTTTTGACAAGGGACTATTCTGAAAAAATAATCCTGATGGGAGACATATATACTTCGAAGCCAAACAACTGAATTTGATCAGGTTACATCTTTCTACTTACTGAAAATATTCTGCCGATTTGAATTTCATCCGGATATGGTTTCCTTCTTACAGTTCTGAGATTTTCAAAGCCATTGTTTCCCAATACAACATTTATCTCTTTTTCGGTAAAAAGTGAAAAATAGATTTTTGAATTTATCCCCAGCAGATCTTCCTCATAACCTTCTGAATCCCCTTCCTTGACCACTAAAAGTAAATAACCGTTTCTTTTCAAAATCCTGTTGAATTCTTTCAGGACCTTATCCAGATAAACCCTCGGTGTATCAATTATTGAATAATAAGCAGCCAATCCATCAAAATAATTATCCCTGTATTTTAGCTTAGTAAAGTCACCGGTTTCAAAATGTATTTTTGAGTAATGTCTCCTTGCTATTTCTATACAGTTTTCAGAGATATCCACTCCAATAATATTATATCCTTTCTCAAACATGTAGTTTTCCACGTGTCCGCAAGGACCGCATCCGGCACTGCAGATAAGTGCACCTGGTTTAAAAAGATTCAGAAATTCATCAATAAACTTTTTGTCGAATTCTTTTTTCTCCAGTTCATCATGGAACAAATCATAATACTTCTGGGCCGCCTTATTGTAAGCTATCTGAGTTAAAAGATTTATTTTTTCCAGGGATTCCATTAGTTCTTTTGTATTTATTAATTCTCTAAGTTCATATACATCAAAGTACCTATGCTGCGGAACCAGCAATGCTAAAATAATAAAATTACTTATAAAGCATACCGTCTTAACTCCATCAAGTGTTTTTGTCAAGTAAGGCAAGCATACATCAGCCACTTGCCCGAATCCAATTCCTATCTGAGCAGCATCAAAAAAATTGTATTTACCTGAATATTTCCATATTATTGTCCATTCTGAAATTTTAATAACTTTTTGTTTTCATAATTCTTTATACTATGTCATTCTTACCAAAACGCCTTCATTGTTTTTTACTGATAACTGCGAGAACAACAAATTAATATATATATCTGATTAAGTGTTTAATTCGTTACTCTTTGAATTTCGTCTTTTGAAAATAATCTAAATCTACAATACATAATCTGCTACATTATTTTTCGGGGAGAGTTATGGAAAAAAAGTTACTGCTTGCAGTTCTTTCGCTTATCTCATTATTCATTTTTACTAACAATAGTTATGCACAGCCAGGAAGCATCGATTGCTCATTTGGGATTGTCGGAAAATTAAAGACTGATTTTTCGGGTCGGTATGATGTTAATAAGGCTGGTTATATTTATCCTTCATCAAGTCCTAATTCGGGCAAAATACTAATTGCAGGTCAATCAGCCCCTTCTTCAGGTCAAACATCATTGAATGATTTTGTTGTAGCCCGCTATAATAGTGACGGCACACTGGATAATTCTTTCGGCACCGGCGGTAAATCTGCTCTAATCGATATGGGCGGATCGGATGATGCAAAGAAAGTAGAGGTTCAGAATATCGGTGGCGTGGAAAAAATAATTGTATCAGGCACAATGAATATTGGAGGGACTTTAAAGTATGCTGTCTGCAGGTTGAATAATGACGGCACACTTGACGCGACTTTTGGTACTGGAGGTAAGGTAATACTTGCTATTGGGGATATTTGTGATGGACTTACTGTGCAATCAGACGGGAAAATTCTGTTATCAGGCAGAAATTATATGAACACTGCTTCGGGTGATTACAACCAGTCCATTATTGTAAGACTTACAGCTAATGGAGCATATGACCCTACTTTCGATGGTGACGGTATTAAATATATAAATCTTACCGGCGTTTATTTTGAAGCTCTGTATGCAATTGCCCTTGATAATAATCAGAAAATAGTAGCTGCCGGATGGGGCGATATAGCAGTAAATACAAGAAGAGGAAAAGTTCTTCGTTTAAACAGCGACGGAAGTTTTGATGCCGGCTTTAACGGCGGAAATCCGCTCGAATTTAACTTCGGCGGATCATCACTTGATATCTCCTCGATAAAATTTCAGTCTGATGATAAAATTCTTATAAGCGGCAGTTCCAGTAATCCGAGCAGCGATTTTGCCGCGGCGAGACTAAATTCAAACGGTACAATAGATAATACTTTTGGTACAAATGGAATGGTGGTTATTAACTTAGCGGGTGCACAATCCGGATATAATCTCGTAGTTCAAAGTGATGGTAAAATTATTATTGGAGGATCCTCGACAACTTCCGTTGGTGGAGTTACCCTGGAATCCTATGGTGCAGTACGGCTAAACTCAAACGGAGCAACTGATGCTTCATTTGGAACATCGGGGAGTGTTCAGTATAACATTGGCTCAAGTGACCGCGGGAATGATATATTAATACAAAGTGATGGCAAAATCATTCTTGTTGGTTCAACATATTCCCCTGCTTCAGGCGCTGATTTTGGCGCAATCAGATTATTCACACAGTCATCAGCTATGTCTGTCTGCTCCAATGAAGTTTTTCAGATTACAAATCCTGCCGCTCCCGGTTCCACCAGTGCGGTCCTGAGAATATTGCTTAATGCAGGCGGTGATCTGTCTCCCCAGAATCTTACAAGCATTGGTTTTACAACAACCGGTACCACCAATGTAAATGATATAGAAAGTGCTGAGTTATACTACACAACTGGAAGCACTTTTATGACTACGGAAAAACTTGCAACCCTTAATTCTCCAAATGGCGCATTTAGTTTCAATCCTTCAAAGATTTTACAAACAGGAGAAAATTATTTCTGGATTGCATATAAGCTGAAAAGCAGTGCGGCTAATGGAAATGTAATTGATGCAACCATAGCAAGTATTGTTCTGTCCGGACAAGGAAGTATCACGCCATCTGCAACTGCTCCGGCAGGCAGCAGAACAATAAACAGCCTTCTGGCTATATTTGATATAAGGTCAAATAATCCTAGTGCCGGCGCAGAAACTCTTCCGCCGGCAAGCAGTGCAGCTGGAATTACTGTATCAAATCTTTCTGCTGGACCCGGGTTAAAAAGTGTCATATCAGGCAGCAGCGGTACCTGGTATAATGGCGGCAGTTTCACCTTTCTCGACTGGACCGACGGTCTTCAGCGTGATCCGAATGATTACTATCAGATACAAATTAGTCCAAATGCAGGCTACCGGATAAACTTTCAAAGTGTAACCTTCGCCCTGGCACGTGACTATTATACCGGAAGTCCTTCATACCTTGGTCCTAAAAAAGTTGATTTCAGATATAGTACCGACGGCTTTGTTTCTTCAGATAACCTTATAGCCACATATGATCTTTCCGGGCTTCCTGATCTCCAGCAGGTAGCATATACAGATGTTAACCTTTCTTCAATTCCGACTGTTACATCCGGAACAATTACTTTCAGATGGTATGGATACCAGGAAGAAGGAACAAGCTGGGAATCAACAGTTTGTTTTGCAAATGCTCCGGCAACCGGTACGAGTTTCAAGGGAACAGGTTCTGATATTATTTTTAAAGGATCAGCAGAAGTAAACAATACACCTCCAGTTATTGCAAACACAGCCGGATTTTCATTGAACGATAATGCAACAGCAAACCCATTTTCTAATATAACAATAACCGATGTGGATAATCCGGCCAGCATGGAAATACAGGTGCAGTTAAGCGCTGCAGCGAACGGTTCCTTATCAGGCGGCGGATTTACAAACCAGGGAGGAGGTTTGTACCGTCTTACAGGACAAACACCGGCAAATGCACAAACCGCATTAAGATCACTTCTATTTACTCCATCTGCTAACCAGGTCCAAATTGGTAATACTGTTTCAACTACATTTACTATATCAGTTAATGATGGTTATACTGTGGTAACTAACAGCGGTACAACGGGAGTAGTTACTTCAGTAAATGATGTACCCGCTGCCGGCAATATGACTCAGACAAAGACATACACCGAGGATGCCGCATCTGTTGATCTTGATGATATATCTATAACAGATCCGGATCTGAATGAGACAGTTACAGCAACCTTAGCTCTGGCAAATACATCGCGGGGAACATTGAATTCCACAAGCGGAGGTACCTATAATGCATCAACCGGAGTATGGACGTTAACCGGAACTGTCACCCAGGTTAATCTGGCTTTAGCTGATCTGCGGTTTATTCCGGCAGCTAACAATGAAGTGTCAGTAACTGTTTCCGTAAGAATACGTGACGCTCTGAATACCGGTCCGGCCGATGGAACCATAACGCTTAATGTAAATGCGGTAAATGATATTCCAACACTGAATGCAATAGCAAATCCTGCTATTATTTATGGCAATTCCTCCGAACAAACCATTAGTTTATCAGGAATCTCAGCAGGTCCGGGTGAAACACAGACTCTTACTGTTACGGCTGTATCCAATTTTACAGAACTTATCCCGAATCCTCAGGTGGTTTATACGAGTCCCAATGCTTTCGGTTCGCTTAAATTTACACCTGTGCGTAATGTGGAGGGAATCGCAACAATAACAGTCAGGGTTACAGATAACGGCACTCCGGCGCTTTACGTTGAAAGAACTTTTAATGTAACAGTCCAGCTTCTCACACATAGTCCTGTTGTTACCGCTGCAAGTACAAGAGAGGACCAGCAGAGCACAGGAGGATTGATCATCAGCCGGAACGCATCGGATGATGCAAGAGTTACACATTTTAAAATTAGTTCTATTTTGGGCGGCAGGCTTTATAAAAATGACGGCATAACAGAAATTACTGACAATTCATTTATAACTTACGCTGAAGGTCAGGCTGGACTCAAATTTACACCTGTCACAAACTTCCATGGAATTACCAGCTTTGGCGTTCAGTCGGCGTTATCAGCTTCAGATGAAGATGCCGGAGGCGGCATTACTAACGCGGCAGTACTCGTTAATCCTGTTGCAGATAATCCATCGATCACAAATGCTTCGACCAATGAAGATGTTCAGACTATATCGGGACTGGTTATAACCCGTAATGCAGCAGATGGTAATGAGGTAACTCATTTCAAAATAAGTGGAATAACCAACGGCAGATTATTTAAGAATGATGGAACCACAGAAATTACCAACGGTACATTTATCACATTTGCTGAAGGAAATGCCGGACTTAAGTTTACTCCGGCAGCAAATTATTCCGGCTCAGCAAATGTAACCATACAAGCTTCAATAACAAACAGTGATGCAGGATTGGGCGGCAGTACTGTAAATGCCACGGTTACAATAAATACAGTAGCAGACATTCCAGGTGTAACAGCAGCAGTAACAAATGAAGATACACAATCATCTTCAGGATTGGTCATCACCCGTAATGCTGCAGATGGCGCGGAAGTAACTCATTTTAAGATCACCGGTATAAGTAACGGCAGATTATACAAAAGTGATGGAACAACTGAAATTACAAACGGGACATTTATTACAGCAGCTGAAGGTAATGACGGACTCAAGTACTCACCCGACGGAAACTATCATGGTTCAAATACATTTACCATTACTGCTTCTTTATCTAATCTGGATGCAGGTCTGGGTGGAAGTACAACTGCCTCAGTGACAGTTAATCCTGTTGCGGATAATCCATCAATCACAAATGCTGCAACCAATGAAGATGTTCAAACTACATCGGGACTAGTAATTACCCGAAATGTGGCAGATGGTAATGAGGTAACTCATTTTAAAATTAGTGGAATAACCAACGGCAGATTATTTAAGAAGGACGGCACCACTGAAGTTACCAATGGTACATTTATCACATTTGCTGAAGGCAATGCAGGACTTAAATTCACTCCAACAGCAAACTACT
>Ga0196971_1000337_pt1 | contig 40587 bp, 38 predicted proteins | sample S1v_1013CmetaG_FD_148660 | JGI IMG/M metagenome (GOLD analysis project Ga0196971, IMG submission 148660) | Soil microbial communities from Anza Borrego desert, Southern California, United States - S1+v_10-13C | ecosystem: Environmental > Terrestrial > Soil > Desert | place: USA: California...
GTTACTTCCCAGAAGCAGATTTCTGATAATTATAAAACGGGACCAATATATATAAAAGTAGAAGATGCTGACAAAAATGTTAACGGAAGCACAGTTGATACTTTAAGTGTATGGTTAACCAGTACAACTGAAACTGCGGCAGAAAAAGTAACACTTACTGAGACCGAAGTAAATACGGGAGTTTTCTTTGGTTCTCTGTCAGTTGATTCAGTCGGCAGTGCAAAGCAGGACGGAAAACTTCAGGTAAGAATAGGCGATGACCTCTTTGTAAAGTATAATGATCAGAAGAATGATTTTGGAAATGCGGAAGTTATGACTGCAAGAGGATTATATGGCTTTACAGAAATACCAGGAGCAACGTACGCAATAAATACAACCTGGACAAAATCAAACAGTCCATACCTTATAAGCGGAGATATAACTGTAAATAACGGAGCAAGTTTAACTGTTCAGGCTGGAGTGGAAGTAAGATTTTTGGCAAACACGGATAAATTAAAAAGCGGGAACAACATAAGTTTATCAGAACTAAGAATTAATAATAACAGTTCCTTAAATGCAGTAGGAACCGGAACTGATTCCATTAAATTCATTCTTCAATCTTCAAATGCATTAGCTGGACAATGGGGAGGAATATATGCTTATAATGGACGTGTAGTTATACAATATGGATTAATAAAGTATGCGGGCACAGCAATAGAATTATGGACTCCGAATCACAGTACTATAAAAAATAACAAAATTGAGTATAGTCAAGACAATGCAATTTATATTCACGATTCAAACTCATCCACTTTTGTTGAAGTAGAAAACAATACAATAAATAGTTTTGTAACTGGCGTACAGGTCAGTTACGGTGGGGATTCCTTGATAACAATAAAACATAATGTCATAAAAAACCTAAATATAAGCGGAAAAGGTATTTATTTGTTTCAATCTACTCCAATAGTTTCGGAAAATGTAATTTCATCAACCTCATATGGAATATATACGGCAAGATCGAGTAATGGCGTACAGAACCACTTCATTACAAAAAATACAATAAGAGGAGTGAACACAGGTATATATATTGACGGTAACATGCAACCAATAATAAACTATAACAATCTTGACGGCAATTACCAATACGGAATACGAAATCAGGGTCAATATCCGATCGATGCACGCTTTAACTGGTGGGGAGCAGGTCCAACAGCACAAATGAACAGTGCCGGTAATCCTAAGAATATTACTTATATCTATGACTACTTTGATAACGGCTCAAGCGGCCAGGTGAATTATGCAGGTTGGCTAAATGCTGAAAATGGTACACCTTCAGGAAATGGTTCCACAGGAAGATTAAGTCTAGTTACTTCCCAGAAGCAGATTTCTGATAATTATAAAACGGGACCAATATATATAAAAGTAGAAGATGCTGACAAAAATGTTAACGGAAGCACAGTTGATACTTTAAGTGTATGGTTAACCAGTACAACTGAAACTGCGGCAGAAAAAGTAACACTTACTGAGACCGAAGTAAATACGGGAGTTTTCTTTGGTTCTCTGTCAGTTGATTCAGTCGGCAGTGCAAAGCAGGACGGAAAACTTCAGGTAAGAATAGGCGATGACCTCTTTGTAAAGTATAATGATCAGAAGAATGATTTTGGAAATGCGGAAGTTATGACTGCAAGAGGATTATATGGCTTTACAGAAATACCAGGAGCAACGTACGCAATAAATACAACCTGGACAAAATCAAACAGTCCATACCTTATAAGCGGAGATATAACTGTAAATAACGGAGCAAGTTTAACTGTTCAGGCTGGAGTGGAAGTAAGATTTTTGGCAAACACGGATAAATTAAAAAGCGGGAACAACATAAGTTTATCAGAACTAAGAATTAATAATAACAGTTCCTTAAATGCAGTAGGAACCGGAACTGATTCCATTAAATTCATTCTTCAATCTTCAAATGCATTAGCTGGACAATGGGGAGGAATATATGCTTATAATGGACGTGTAGTTATACAATATGGATTAATAAAGTATGCGGGCACAGCAATAGAATTATGGACTCCGAATCACAGTACTATAAAAAATAACAAAATTGAGTATAGTCAAGACAATGCAATTTATATTCACGATTCAAACTCATCCACTTTTGTTGAAGTAGAAAACAATACAATAAATAGTTTTGTAACTGGCGTACAGGTCAGTTACGGTGGGGATTCCTTGATAACAATAAAACATAATGTCATAAAAAACCTAAATATAAGCGGAAAAGGTATTTATTTGTTTCAATCTACTCCAATAGTTTCGGAAAATGTAATTTCATCAACCTCATATGGAATATATACGGCAAGATCGAGTAATGGCGTACAGAACCACTTCATTACAAAAAATACAATAAGAGGAGTGAACACAGGTATATATATTGACGGTAACATGCAACCAATAATAAACTATAACAATCTTGACGGCAATTACCAATACGGAATACGAAATCAGGGTCAATATCCGATCGATGCACGCTTTAACTGGTGGGGAGCAGGTCCAACAGCACAAATGAACAGTGCCGGTAATCCTAAGAATATTACTTATATCTATGACTACTTTGATAACGGCTCAAGCGGCCAGGTGAATTATGCAGGCTGGCTTGATAAGGAAATAATTATAGGTTTACCTGCCCCAGCACTTATATCGCCTGTTAATAACAGCACAGGTCTGGAAAAGAGTATAATATTGAAATGGGCTAAATCAGCAAATGCAACCAAATATAACTTGCAGATAGCAACGGATAATTGTTTCACTTCAATGGTATATAATGATACAAGTCTTACAGATACTACAAAACAGTTAAATATTTTTGAATATAACAATTCATATTTCTGGCGGGTTTGTGCAAAAAATGCCCAAGGGGAAAGCAGCTGGTCCAGCATATTTTGGTTCAGCACAATTACTATTGCTCCGGTTTCACTAAGCATAGCCACTGTTTGTGGATCCAGCAATGATACAATATTGGTACCTGTACTTGCCTCCGATTTTAAAAATGTTGGTGCTATTACATTAAAACTAGATTTCGATCAGAATGTGTTGAACTACATCAGTGCACTGAATATAAATCCTCAGATATCTTCAGTATTTTTTGGTTCAATAGCAGGCAAAATAGTAATCGCATGGGATGATGTTGCTGGAGCTAGCATAGAAAATGGGAAATTGTTTGATCTTAAGTTTTTATATAAAGGTTCAATGACAAAATCAGAAGTTACATTTAATGCAGATGAATGTGAAATTGTGGATATTGCAGGACAACCTTTACAGACGAGGCTTACTAACGGAGGTGTAATTTTTGGAGTACTGATTTCAGGAAAATTAATTTATGATAATGAACTTCAATCACCAATCATAAGTAGTAAAATATTTCTAAGCCAAGAAGAGATCCAGGATTCATCTGTAACTGATAATTCAGGAAACTTCTCATTCAAAGGAGTAACACCTGATGATTATTCTTTTCAAATTTTGGCGAGTAATCCATGGGATGGTGTAAACTCCACAGATGCTTTATTGATCAGAAAACATATAGTAGGTCAAATTACTTTAACAGGTTTAAAATTGGCCGCTGCAGACGTTAATGCGTCTGGCGGAATAACGAGTGCCGATCCATTGTTAATCAGAAGAAGAGTAGTGAATCTCGAAAAAAGTTTCCCTGCACCTGACTGGATCTTTGAAAATAAACATATAACTGTTCAGAATGAGAACATTGGTTGTAATATTAAAACAATATGTGCCGGAGATGTAAATGGATCCAATAGACCAGGATTAAATAAAATTCAAAATAACATCACTCTGACGAAAAAAGGTACGTTATATATTACCGAAAAAAATATAAAATTCGAGCTTCCCGTCTATCCCGATAAGCAGTTGGACATACATGCTTTAACAATGAGTTTCTCATACCCGGAAAAAATACTGAAAATAAATTCTATCCAAAGCAGACTTGAAGGATTGCTCTCTAATATTGAAAATGGAAGGGTCTGCCTTGCTTGGGATGATATAAAATCTTCGAAAATCTTTGGAACTCCATTGTTCGTAATCCACGGTGAGATCCTGGATCAAGAAGAATTTACTTTCAATGAATTTAATATATTATCGGGAGAATTAGCTGATAGTAATGCTAATCCTATTACAAACGTAGTACTTTATTATCCTGAAATGATTAAAGATGCTCCTAACAATTTTGAACTGTCTCAGAATTATCCAAATCCTTTTAATCCTGTAACAAACATAAAGTATTCAGTTCCCAAAGAAGCACATGTTAAAATAATTATATATGATATTTTGGGCACTGTTGTAAAAATCCTTGTTGATAAAGTAATGGAACAGGGAAGGTATATTATTCAACTTGATGGTGAGCAATTATCAAGCGGTGTATACTTCTATGCAATGGAGTCCGGAGATTTTGTATCCACAAAGAAGCTAATTTTATTAAAATGAGTGCTTGAAGTTACATTTTGTGCGGGATTTTGGCTTATCCAGAATCCCACTTGTTAAATGACCTGAACGAACATTGAGATGCTTTCTACTTTATTGTTGTTGTACTCTAAGGAGAAAAAGTTTGATTCATAATGATAATTATCAGTTGTATACATGCCGGTACTGATTGTCCTGTCAGGTTCGCCAAGTTTTCTCAGCACATAAGTTCTGTCTGTCCCTATTCCGATACCTTCTTTAGACCTACCCTTATATGGAGCTTTAACCATCATGTTGATTACTCCATTCCCAAGAAGAGGGGAATCCGAAATAACAATCTGGGTATATTTAAGTCTGCCGGTTTCATATTTAAACATTTTATCAATATCACTTACGAGCCTGAACGAGGGTATTCCCAGTTTTCGGAAGACAGCGGTGGAATCATCCCATACCCTCACGCCTTCTATGTTATCACCGAAAACAATTTCAGGCTTATCTGAATCTGAATCCAGGAGATCAAGACAGGATTGGAGTGATAATGTAAGCAGGGAAAAAGATAGGACGACCAAATATTTGAAATTCTGCATAGCATACCTTTTTTGTTCTAACCAGATATTCAACTAGCATACCGCAAATTCATCCTGAATAATAGCTATTTTTTGTTAATTAATGTATTGGGTTTATCAGTTTTCTGATGATTTATAGAATTTCTGATAAAAAATGTTAGAAAAATAAAATTTGACATTAAAAACCTTGCTAACGCATTCACAAATCTTTGGTATTGCATAATGAAAGAAGGATTTACAATAAAATTCAGGGTACATGCTCTTAAGAGAATGTTCGAAAGGAATATCTCCGGGCAGGACATTTTAGAAGTACTAACAAAAGGCACTGTTATTCCCCAATGATAATCCTTATCCCTCTCAACTCTTGGTTGGAAAGGTTATGGATCGGTTTATTCATGTTGTTGTCGCAAATAATATTGACGATAAGGAAAAAATAATTATCACTGTATATGAACCTGATCCGTTAAAGTGGGACACAGGTATTACAAGAAAGAGGAAAATATGAAATGTTCAATTTGCAAAACTGGTGAGACCCAACCAGGGTACACAGTTGTAACACTTACAAAGGAAGAATTTGTAATTGTATTTAAAGATGTTCCAGCTGAGATTTGTCAAAACTGTGGTGAAGAATATGTTAATGAAAAAACGAGTAGTACACTACTATCAATTGCAAACGATTCTTTTGAAAAAGGTGTAATGGTAGATATCCGCGACTTTAAAGCAGCTTAAGGTTCTTGTACAAATCTGAAAGAAACAATGCTGGTTGCCAGACAAATATAAAATTCAAAAACTTGCTAACCCATCACAAATCTTTAAGGAATTTAAAACTCTCGCAGTTATTATAAATTTGGTGCAATACCGCAGACATCCGATAGCATATTTCTTTGCCATTCCGGGTGTTTAATATTAAAAAATAATTATTATATTATTGCCATTCATTTATGATGGCTTGTTTATGAGTAAAAAACTTAAGATTGCGGTTACGGGAGGAATTGGGTCAGGGAAAAGTGAGTTTTGTAATTACCTGAGATCAAAGAATTTTCCGGTTATTGATGCTGATTCTTTCGCGAAGAGTATTCTGGTCCACGACCCGGGTGTAAGGCAGCGTGTGATCAAAGAATTCGGGGAGAGTTCATATACGCCAACCGGAATTAACCGTAAGTATCTTGCCCAAACTGTATTCTCAGATCCTGAGAATGTTAAAAAAATTAACTCTATAGTTCATCCCATCGTTATTAAAAACATTTCCGCTGAAATGGATAAGCTGCTTCAAGAGACTAATCTGGTTTTTGTTGAAGCTGCTCTTATTTATGAGGCGGATATGGATACTATGTTTGATTATGTAGTTGTTGTAACCGCGGATGAACAGGTTAGGATTAAGCGGATACTTGAGCGCGAGAAAACAACAGAAGAGGAAATCAGACACAGGATGGAAAGTCAGATTGATGAAAATACAAAGAGAGGATGGGCTGATTTTGTTATTGAGAACAGCGGTTCGCTTGAGCAGCTGCATACCAGGACAGATTTTGTACTTTCATTATTAAGATCAATTACAGGACCAAATTGAAAACTATTGCTTACCAGGGAGAGCCGGGTGCTTACAGTGAAGCAGCTTCCAGAAATTTCTTCGGGCATGATATAACCCTTTCTCCTTCATTTACATTCGAGATAGTATTTAATAAGGTGAAGAGCGGGGCTGCCGATTACGGAGTGGTTCCCGTTGAGAATTCATTATATGGAAGTGTGTTTGAAACATACGATCTCCTCAGAAACTATTCTGTTAAAATAACCGGGGAGTTGTATCTTCAGATCAATCATTATCTGATGGCTATTAAAAAATATAAACCTGAAGAACTGAAGAAAATTTATTCGCATCCGCAGGCTTTGGGGCAGTGTTCAAAAATGTTAAAGGATTTGAAGAATACAAAAATCCTTCCTGTGTATGATACTGCCGGCGCTGCAAAGCTGCTATCAGAACAGAAGGAGGAATATGTAGCGGCGATTGCAAGCAAAGCTGCGGCTGAGGAATACGGACTTAAAATAATCTCTGCTAACATTCAAAATAATGCTGAAAATTATACACGGTTCCTGATCATCTCAAAGAAAAGATCAGAGACAGAGCTTCCTGAAAAAGGAGTAAAAACATCTTTGTGTTTTGAACTTCAAAGTATGCCGGGATCTTTATTCAGGGCGTTGAGTGTGTTTGCGCTGCGTGATATTGATCTTAGTAAAATTGAATCGCGTCCGATTCCGCACAAATCTTTTGAATATATATTCTACATTGATCTTATGGGCAATCTGAGTGACACAAAAGTTAAGAACGCAATAAACCATCTCAAAGAAATATCGAAGAACGTACAGATATTCGGTTCGTACCAAACGGGTAAAACTTTCAGATCGTGAATTACTTCAGCAGCACCATCGATTTATATTGAACAAAATCCCCGGTGTTCAGAGAATAATAATACGTACCTGAGGAAAGATCACCAGAATTCAAACTTACATTGTAGTTACCGGCTGATTTATATTCATTAACGATCTGTTTTATTTCTCTTCCCAGTATATCATACAAATTAATTTTTACCATACCTGCTTCTCTGATGGTATACCGGATAGTTGTATTTGCGTTGAAGGGATTTGGATAATTACTGATCAGAGATGTACTCAGCTCAGTTGATTCCTTCTCCTGAATAAATGTAGTACCGCCGTTTGTTGTTCTTAGAATTCCATATCCTGTTGACGCCCATCCGTGATTTTCATTAACAAAGAAAATATGCTGGATGTTGGAGGAGACATCAGTATCGTAGATTTTGGTCCACGTTTTACATCCATCCACAGTTTTATAAATAATTCCGTATCCGTATCCTTCTTTTGCTGTCATACCGCCGGCATACCCGACACTTTCATTCAGAAAAAATAAAGAGGAAATCTTATTGTAATCCTGAGGCATATTGCATTTAATCCATGTTTCGCCGCCGTCAGAAGTTTTAACAATGAGACTTCTGAACATGTAAATTCCATATCCGGTTAACGGATCAACGAAATGTTTATGGATAACTATACTCTCATTAATGCCGTTTATGTAGTTTTTCTTCCAGGAATTTCCTCCGTCGGTAGTCCTGAGGATAAATTCACCTTTATATGCTTCGTTACCGTGAATCCAGCCGTTCAGAGGGTCAGAAAAATAGACGGAGAAATAATAAAGTTCATCGTTTGGTTCGAAACTGATGTCTGTCCAGTTTTCACCCATATCGCGGGTGATAAAAATCTCGCCATCCCGACCAACAATATAGCCGGTCGAGTCATTTATAAAATGCATATCGCTGAAATTATGAAATCCTGCAGGAGCGACTTTCTTCCAGCTTTCTCCAAAGTCAGTAGTTTTATGTATAGTATATGAATAAGAGAAGCCAACGTTTTTATTTATAAAATACAGTTCTCCGCGAACCAGATCATTAAGTCCCTGAGGGTAAAACCAATCTATACCGCCATTATATGTTATTAATGGTGACCAACCGTCACCAACTGCTATACCTCTCAAAGAATCCATGAAAAAGAAATCATAAAGATAATCCATGTCATAATTATCATATTCAATATTATGCCACTGCCATTGCCCGAAGATAATGGACTGACTAATAAAAAGAAAAAGAATGATATGCTTCATAAATCCCCTGATAAAATGTACTCTGAAATTTAACACCTTTATTTTTATTTAAAAAATTTATTGAGCTTTATCCTAAATCCCTCTCCTATATGTATTGCCACAAATTGATAATAAATTAATAGGAGTCGGAGTTCAACATTTCGACTCCGGATTAACATTTGTGTTTATTTACATTATGTGCAACCCAGCCAGGGCGAGCCCTGGCTCTACAACAGAGTGTTCAATTGTTGAGATGTATTACATTGCTGTGGCTGGACGACACAAAAAAGTGCTGCAAAATATTTTTAAGTGAAAAATTCCTTGAGGTTTTTATCAGGAACTGCTGTATTTTTCTGACTTAATTTCGAAAATGATTATTAATACAAGGGAATATTAAAGTGCAGCAATTAATTACTTATCCGGCCGGTCAGACATCTTTACTCGGACCAAAAGAAACAGAACTTGCCATCAAACAGATTAAAGATTTCTTCGAACTTAATCTTGCCACCGAATTAAACCTTAGCAGGGTTACTGCTCCGTTATTCGTTCCGGCAGGGACAGGTATAAATGATGACTTGAGCGGTACTGAAAAACCGGTTTCATTCAACTCAAAAGCGCTGAATGGAAATAAGCTTGAAATTATTCAGTCCCTGGCGAAATGGAAAAGGATGATGCTCGGACAATTAGGTTTTCAGCCGGGTTATGGTTTGTACACTGACATGAATGCTATACGACCTGATGAAGACTGTCTTGATAACACACATTCACTTTACGTTGATCAGTGGGACTGGGAAAGGGTTATTATTTCTGAAGACATGAACCGTAAGTTCTTAGAATATATCGTTAAGAAAATTTATTCAATACTGAAGCGGACAGAATATTTTGTTTGTGAACGTTTCTTATCTGTTCAGCCGGAACTGCCGGAGCAGATAACATTTATCCATTCGCAGGAATTGCTGAATATGTATCCGAACTTATCACCCCGGGAACGTGAAAATAAATTCCTACGGGAAAAGAAGGCTGCGTTTATTATCGGTATCGGCGGCGAATTATCTGATGGTACAATTCACGATATGCGGGCACCTGATTATGATAACTGGAGCCATAAGAACGGCAATGATGAAAAAGGTATTAATGGTGATATTTTTGTGTGGAGCAACGTGTTAGGCCAATCACTCGAATTATCATCAATGGGTATAAGAGTTGATAAAACTGCATTGATCGATCAGCTTGCGATAAGAGGATGTTCTGAACGAAAGGAACTTTTATGGCATAAGATGCTGCTTAATGATGAGATGCCGTTATCTATCGGCGGCGGTATCGGACAGTCGAGATTATGTATGTACTTTTTAAGAAAGGTGCACATAGGTGAAGTGCAGGCGAGCGTTTGGCCGGAGGAGACTATTGAGCAGTGCAAGCAGAATAAAATCAGGTTATTATAATTACTTTGTGTTACTTAGAGGATCAGGGTCTTTGCGGCATTCCTTTACATGCTTTTTTGCCACGAAGACTCAAAGGCACAAAGGGATACAAAGAAGGTAGTTTAGGGGCAAACTCATTATACATGGTAATGTTGGAACACGCCATTACACGTAAATCACATCCTTGTTATGGCGTGTTCCCACAGATTTTTTTACCATCCTTGTTATGGCGTGTTCCCACAGATTTTTTTACCATCCTTGTTATGGCGTGTTCCTGTAGATGGATCATGAATAATGCTGGAACACGCCCGCACACGCAAATCGCATCCTCGCTATGGCGTGTTCTTACAGAATGCATGTGGTCAGATCAGATTTTTACTTTTACTACAAGTTTGTGAACGATATCATTTGATACCATTGGTGCATGAAGATCTTCAGGAAAAAATATGGCAAACATTCCCGGGTCGAGCTGTACCCAGTTCTTTGGTTTATTTGCACATAATCCAAAGTCATTACCAGCATCATAACTTTTCTCCAGATGACTGCAGTCGAAACGGCTCTGCCAGCCGATCTGTTCTATTCCCATAATTAACAATTGTATATCAATATGTTTATTATGGAATTCGAGTTTTGCTTCTTCTTTCCGGCGGCCGTGATCTTTTGATACGCTGCAATAAATTTCATCACCTTCAATATTATGTCTGCCGGTATCGAGTGATTCGAGATCGCAGTTCATAAGAAATTCGAAAGCTTTTTGAAAATGAGCGTGCAGGGGATAGTATTTTTTTGCGTTATCGAGCTTGTCAAGAATCATAGGCGTTAAATTCCAAATTAAAAACAGCATTAAAAAGATCCGCGCTTATAGAACGCGGATCGCGCGGATTCAACGGATTTACACGGATAAATAATTATTGATTGCGGCGGCGGCTTTGCGTCCCGCTCCCATAGCAAGTATCACTGTTGCGCCGCCAGTTACAATATCCCCGCCGGCAAATACGCCTTTCTTTGAAGTTTTCATTGTAGCTTCATCGACAACAATATTTCCGCGTTTGTTATAATCAATGTCAGGTGTGGTTTTTTGAATTATAGGATTTGAGCCGTTGCCAATTGCCACAACTGCCATATCAATATCCATTATATGTTCAGATCCGGGAACAGGTACAGGCTTTCTGCGTCCGCTTGCATCAGGTTCACCAAGTTCCATTTTCCGGAGCTTCACCTGTTTAAGCCATCCATTTTCCCCAATAAATTCAAGAGGATTTTCAAGATAGAGAAATTGAATTCCCTCCTCTTTTGCATGGTGGACTTCCTCTTTTCTTGCAGGCATTTCAGCGTCTGAACGTCTATAGATAATATAAGCATTTTTTGCACCAAGTCTTTTCGAAGTACGAACTGCATCCATTGCTGTATTACCACCGCCGAAGACAGCAACATTCTTTCCTTTGCAGTCGAAGACGGGAGTATCAAACTCAGGAAATTTATAAGCTTTCATTAAATTAACGCGGGTAAGGAATTCATTACTTGAATAGACTCCGTTATGATTTTCACCGGGGATATTCATGAAGTATGGGAGTCCCGCACCCACTGCAATAAACACTGCATCATATCCGTTTGCCAGGAGTTCATCTATTGTATCAGTAAATCCAATTACCGCATTCGTCTGAAAATCAACACCAAGCTTACGCAGTCCATCAACTTCCGCCTTCACAATTTCTTTTGGGAGTCTGAATTCAGGGATCCCATAAACCAGCACACCGCCAAGCTCGTGAAGAGCTTCAAAAACTGTAACGTCATGGCCCATTTGAATAAGGTCGCCGGCACAGCTTAAGCCGGCAGGACCGCTTCCAATAATTGCCACGCGCTTACCGGTTTTAGGTTTCACTTCAGGCTGACGTATACCGACGTGCTCACGTTCATAATCAGCCACAAATCTTTCTAATCTGCCGATAGCCACAGGTTCATTTTTCTTTCCAACAACACATACAGCTTCACATTGTTCTTCCTGGGGACACACTCTGCCGCACACAGCCGGCAGTGCATTATCCTGTTTAATCTTCGCAGCAGCCCCAAGATAATCACCCTCTGCCACGAGGTTGATAAACTCACGGATATTAATACCTACAGGGCATCCGGACGTGCAGGTTGGTTTAGGGCATTGAATGCAGCGCAGTGCTTCCATTCTTGCAAGCTCTTCAGTAAACCCCAGGTTAACTTCCTGAAAATTTGAATTTCTGATATCAGGCTGCTGCTCAGGCATTGGCTGCCTGGGTATTTTCATTCTATCTTTTTTGGATATTTCCTGCATGGATTCCTCATATATAATAATAAACCTCCGAAGCTAATGATAACCATGGAGGAAGGTATGTAAAATTAATTTAATGAATTAAGTCTGCATTCATGTTTTTCGAGTGATTTCTTTTCATCAGCGGTATAGGTCATGTTCCTTTGAACGAGCAGATCAAAATCCACCTGATGGGCATCAAATTCGGGTCCGTCAACACAAACAAAAACTGTTTTATTATCAACTGTAGCGCGGCAGCCGCCGCACATGCCGGTTCCATCAACCATAACGGGATTAAGACTTACGACAGTTTTTATTCCATATGGTCTGGTCACTTCCGCAATTGCTTTCATCATCGGTATTGGTCCGATTGCCAGAACAAAGTCTATCTTCCTTCCTGAATCAATAAGCTGCTGAAGTTTTTGCGTAACGAATCCATGAAATCCATAACTGCCGTCGTCTGTAGTGGGATAAACTTCATCGCATATAATCTTTAATTCATCTTCGAGAAGAACGAGTTCTTTTGATCTTCCGCCAATTATTGAAATAGTATGGTTACCGGCCTGTTTAAGAGCAACAGCAGTAGGAAAGGCGATGGCAGTACCGACACCCCCGCCGATACTAACAGCTGTACCAAAATATTCTATATGAGAAGGTTTACCCAGAGGACCGACTACATCAGAAATGCAGTCACCGGAATTTAAACCATTCAACTGTTTGGTTGTTTTACCAATACCCTGGACTATTATTGTGATAGTTCCTTCAGCAGCATTGGAATCCGCAATAGTCAGAGGGATTCGTTCACCTGAAGAATCTACTCTTATGATTACAAATTGCCCTGCTTTTCTTTTAGCCGCGATTTTCGGTGCTTCGATTACAAATCTTTTAATTCCCGGAGCGAGAAACTCTGCGGATTTGATTTTGTACATAAACTTGTGGAGATTATTATAAAAAAAGTTACGGCAAATATACTTTTTTAACAACAAAAAGGATAGTACTATATTTTGTCTGCCAACCCAAAAAAAGATCATTACCTGTGTTTTTCTTTGTCTTTTTATATAAAAAATAATGTAAATTGCACTTTAATTTTAACTGAAATGGAGTAGACCCGCATGCATCTTGACGTCCTTATTTTCGCCGCCCACCCTGATGATGCTGAATTAGCTATGGGGGGTACGATAGCCAAACTGACAAAACATAAACTTAAAGTGGGCATTATTGATATGACCAGGGGAGAGCTGGGGACAAGGGGCACAGCTGAAACCAGGCAGCGTGAGGCATTTCAGGCAGCCGGAATATTAAAACTGATGATAAGGGAAAATCTTGATATTCCGGATGGAAATATTGAGATCAAAAAAGAGAATATTTCCAAGGTGATAATGGCCATCAGGAAGTATAAACCCAAGATAGTATTTGCTCCATATTTTAATGACAGGCATCCTGATCATATAGATGCCAGTAATCTTGTTAAGCGTGCGATGTTCAGTACCGGACTGCACAAGGTGAAAACTTTTGAAAAAGAAAAACAGCAGGAGCACTACCGTCCACAGAAACTTTATTATTACATGCAGACATATACTTTCAATCCATCATTTATTGTAGATGTGAGTGAAGTCTTTGAAGAAAAGATGAAAGCAGTGCGGGTATATTCATCACAATTCTATGATCCAAAGAGTGTAGAGCCCGAAACATTTATCAGCAAACCGAATTTCATAAAGTACATTGAATCGAGGGCACAGTTTTTCGGGTTTAAGATTAATAAAGATTACGGCGAAGCGTTTTTCTGTGAGGAAGATATAGAGATGGATTTGGTGGCGGGAATAGCGAAATAGCAGTGAATGGATGAATGGATGAATGGATGAATGGATGAATGGATGAATGGATGAATGGATGAATGGATGAATGGATGAATGGGTTGAGAGTTTTGAGGTTTTGCTTTTTAAATTCCAAATTCAAATCACAAATAACAAATGGCGTAGCCATGCCTACGGCACAATAATCAAATTCAAAATTCAAATAAAACATGAAACCTGATGGTTTAAATATTGGATATTGGTTATTTGATATTGTTTGTGATTTGGTGCTTGAGATTTGGAATTTAACACCGGTGCTTGAGATTTGGAATTTAAACACCTTTGGCATTACCAATTTTTTATTTAAATATATAGTTATACTAACCTGAAGGAGAAAAATGCGGATATCATTTATAGGGATGGGATTGATGGGTAATCCAATGGCAGGAAGATTACTTGCCAATGGTTATGATTTATATGTTTATAACCGTACACCGGAAAAAGCTCAATCATTAAGAGAGCTGGGGGCAAAGATTGCTTTATCTGGTAGTGAAGCAATCAATCTATCGAATCTTATTATTCTGATGCTCACGGATGGTAAGGCTGTAAATGAAATTCTTTTTTCTAATGAAGAACAGGATTTTACCGGTAAGACTGTTATTCAGATGAGTACCATTTTACCTGAAGAAAGTTTTCAGATTTCAGAAAAGATTAAATTGAAAAAGGGAAGTTACCTGGAAGCACCGGTGCTCGGCAGCATTCCCCAGGCACAGGAAGGTAAGCTTCTTATACTCGCTGCAGGAGATGAGGAATTGGTGCACAGAAATTCTGAAATTCTGAGCAGCTTAGGTTATCTACATTATTTTGGGGAGATAAAAAAAGCATCCGCAGTTAAGTTAGCCTTGAATCAACTAATTGCAGCGCTTTCTGTTGCGTTTTCTACAAGTCTGGGTATCATTCAGAAGGAAGGAATAGAAACCGAAAAGTTTATGGAGGTGCTGAGAAAGAGTCCCCTTTATGCACCAACTTATGATCTGAAGCTTAAAAATTATTTATCCAGGGATTTCACAAAAGCTAATTTTCCGGTGAAGCATCTGCTGAAGGATGTGCAGCTGGTTAGAAGAGAAGCGGAAAAAGTTGGAGTAAGCACAGTCTCCGTTGAGGCTATTGAAAAAGTTCTTGAAGAGACAATTAAAAGCGGTCGGGCAGATGAGGACTATTCGGCATTGTTTACTACAATTGTACCTTAAAGCAGGCAGTTTGTTTTTCTATGAAATAATATCTACTGACTTATTATGTGAAATTTGGACAAACATGGACAAACACAGCTAAACTTTTGTCCAAATCAGGGTAAATCAGGGCAACTTTTGTCCAAATCCTCCTCTTTAAAGCACAAATACAGATAGATAGTGCTGAATTAATAAATGTTAAGTAGCGAATACGTTCAAAAAAACATAGTTTCTCAAAACTGAGACCGTTTTTTTTCTGAGCCCCCTTAAAGTAGGGTTTATGTTTGTCCAGTTTGTCCAATTTTGACTTTAATCACATTTTTGTTGTCAGTTTATTATTCATATGACTGAACAGGCGTGTCATCACTCACGATTGCTATGACTATGTAAACTCTAAACGGGCTTAAAATGTGCAGAGCAAGTTGGTGATGGAGTAGCACGGGCTTCAGCCTGTGGCTTGTTAATAATCACACCCGCAGGCTAAAGCCTACGCTACAATGAGGTAATTTGTATTACATTAATTAGTGAAAGCAGGGGTTTGAAACCTGTACAGCAATCGCGCATCATACCTAAAACAATAAACGAGGGCAGAATGGATTTAGAGACAACCACAAGTACAGAGTATTATAATACCAAGACAGTTGAGCTTTCTTTTGAGGATGCTATTACTAAAGTTACTAACGAATTAAAAAAGGAAGGTTTCGGTGTGCTTACTGAGATTGACGTAAAGGAAACTTTGAAAAAGAAACTGGATGTTGATTTCAGGAAGTATAGAATTTTAGGCGCTTGCAATCCGCCGTTCGCATACCAGGCGCTGCAGGCCGAAGATAAGATAGGGACAATGCTGCCGTGTAATGTTATTGTTCAGGAGCATGAGGATGGGCGTACGGAAGTGTCGGCCATAAATCCATTGGTATCGATGCAGACGGTAAAAAATCCAAAGCTTGATGCAGTCGCGCAGCAGGTTGCAGAGAAATTGATTAGAGTAATGGAAGCAGTCTGAACCATGATCCGTAGGATTTTAGGATTTAAGGATAAGAAGAAGAAACTAGAGTAACTCCAAAATTTGTTCATTCTAATCCTTTAATCAAGTAAATCATGGTTCAGAAGCTTTTAGGAAAAATTTGGAGCTTTGGTTATCTTTAGCTAACTAAACAGGGAATAAGTTGGCTAAGCTAATACTCAAAAAGAATGAAGACAGAAGAATAAAACATGGGCATTTATGGGTTTTCAGTAATGAGATCCAAACAGCTGAAGGCAATCCCCAGAACGGGGACCTGATTGATATTTATGATTCCCGCCAGGAATTTGTCGGTGCGGGGTTTTATAATAAAAATTCGTTAATAGCCTGCCGGGTGCTATCCCGCTCACCTATATCCGACCTCAAAGATCTTTTCATTGATCGTTTGACTAAAGCTTACGAATTAAGAAAAGGGTTTTATCCCAACCGCGAAAGCTTTCGATTAGTTTTCAGTGAAAGTGATTTCCTGCCGGGATTAATAATAGATAAATATAATAACACTTTTGTGCTGCAGATCTATTCCATTGGAATTGAGAAGCATGTGGATATACTTGTTGAAATCCTTAAAGATAAATTCGGGGCGGAAAATGTATTCTCAAAGAATGAAAGTTATTTCAGGCAGCTGGAAGGATTAGCACAAGAAGACATCATCTATTTTGGTAGCAAAAATAAAGAGATAATTTCTGACGGCAGGATAAAGTACGAGATCGATTTTGACCAAGGACATAAAACCGGGTTCTATTTCGATCAATCCGATAACAGAGAATTAATTGAGAAGGTAGCTATGGGGAAAATTGTTCTTGACGCATTCTGCAATTCAGGGGGTTTCGGATTACATGCAGCCTCAGGCGGAGCGGCTTCTGTTGTTTTTGTCGATTCATCAGCTTCCGAAATTGAAAATGTAAAACAAAATTTCCAATTAAATAATCTGAACACTCCGGCTGAGTTTCAAATATCTGATACATTTGATTTTCTGGAGAAATGCATTCAGGAAAACAGGAAGTTTGATGTAGTTAATATTGATCCTCCTGCATTTGCCAAGCAGCGGAAAGTCCTCCCCACAGCAATAAAAGGTTATGAAAAACTAAACAGGCTGGCAATGAGATGTGTTGCGGAAGATGGATTTCTGCTAACGTCCTCATGCTCGCATCATTTAAGTGAGGATGAATTTATTACATTATTAAGTACTGCCGGTGAAAAAGCAGGAAAGAATGTTCAGCTGATTAAGTTTAATAATGCAGCGCTGGATCACCCCCAGCTGCCGGGAATGGCAGAGACAGTGTATCTGAAATTCGCGGTGCTCAGGGTTAGCAGGCAGAAGGAAGACAAAATACAATAGGACACGGGCCCCTTCGGGGCACACGGATCAGACGGATTTTCACGGATAGGAAAATATATTGGATAAAGTTCTTTTAAGATATTCGGGAATACTAATCACGGATTAACGCGGATTTGCCTTCGGCAAACACAGATGTTTCGGAGTTAAGAACCAAAATACAATAGAACACGGTCCCCTTCGGGGCACACGGATGAAGCGGATTTTAACGGATAGGAAGGAAAAAAATGTTCATTAGGTATCCGGGAGTACTGGGTTACTTAATAAATTATTAAGAACGGATTAACAAGGATTTGCCTTCGGCAAACACGGATAACGGAATTAGGAAGACAAAAGGGACACGGGCCCCTTCGGGGCACACGGGTCGGGCAGTAAGGGGTACGGAGTAGGAAATACGGAGTAGGGAGTGAATTCATGCAGTGGGATAGTTTATTGAAGAAAAGTTCATCTTTTCTTGAAATTTAGTTATCAGATAAATAATTTTTGAAACTTAATCTTATATGAGTTGGTAAAAAACAGGAATTTACAATAAATGTGAGGGACCTTTTGGAAATTACAGAACTGAATGAAAAAATAAAGAATGAAAGTGCCTTTATTGACCTGTTGATGAATGAGATCAGCAAGGTTATTATCGGGCAGAAGGCCATGGTGGAACGCCTTATTGTGGGATTATTATCTAATGGCCACGTTCTGCTTGAAGGGGTTCCCGGACTGGCGAAAACTCTTGCGATCAAATCATTGGCAGCTGCAATGACAGCAAAATTCCAGAGAATCCAGTTCACGCCGGATCTTCTGCCGGCAGATCTTATCGGCACGATGATCTATAATCAGAAAGATGGAAATTTTTTTATTAGAAAAGGTCCCATTTTTTCTAATTTCATCCTCGCAGATGAAATCAACCGCGCACCCGCAAAAGTACAGAGCGCCCTGCTCGAAGCAATGCAGGAACGCCAGATAACTATAAGTGAAGAAACATTCAAGCTTGAAGAACCTTTTTTGGTACTAGCCACTCAAAATCCTATTGAACAGGAAGGAACATATCCGCTCCCAGAAGCACAGGTTGACCGTTTCATGCTGAAGATAAAAATTTCTTACCCTTCACGGGATGAGGAACTTAAAATCATGCATCAGAATATAACTAATATATCAAACGGTACTATTCGTCCCGTTATCTCCGCTCAGGACATCCTGAACGCACGGAAGCTGGTTCCTGAAATTTATGTAGATGAAAAGATCGACAGGTATATTCTTGATATAGTTTTCGCAACCAGGAATCCAAAGGAATATGGATTAGATAGTCTTGCTGATCTCATTTCTTATGGCGCGTCACCTCGTGCAACCATTAACCTTGGACTTGGTGCAAGGGCGATGGCATTTATCAAAAGGAGAGGATATGTGATTCCGGAGGATGTAAGATCGATCTGTGCGGATGTGTTAAGACACAGAATCGCGGTTACGTATGAGGCAGAGGCGGAGGAGATTACATCTGAGAATATTATACAGGAAATCTTAAATAAAATTGAAGTGCCTTAGGAATTAGGACAAACCTCCGAGGTTAAGGAAAACCCTGGAGATTAACCACTGAATAAATTGAGGTGTGGTTTAGGAATTACGACAAACCTCCGAGGTTAAAGAAAACCTCGGAGGTTAAGAATACCGCAAGGTTAAAGAAAAGGTGGGAGGTTTAAGAATACGACAAAGGTTAAGGAAAACCTCGGAGGTTTAAGAAATAAAAAGATATGCTCACAAAAGAATTATTAAAACAGGTAAGACAGATTGAGATTAAAACCAAGGGTCTGGTTAACCAGGTCTTTTCGGGTGAGTATCATTCTGTTTTTAAAGGCAGGGGAATGGAATTCTCTGAAGTAAGGGAATATGACTTCGGGGATGATATAAGAAATATTGACTGGAATGTGACTGCCCGGTTCGGGCATCCTTATATAAAGGTATTTGAGGAAGAGCGCGAACTAACTGTAATGCTGCTTGTTGATATGAGCGGTTCATTATTATTCGGAAGTATTGAAAAAACCAAACAGCAGATCGCTGCTGAACTAAGTGCCATACTGGCTTTTTCGGCGATGAAGAATAATGATAAAGTGGGATTGATACTATTCAGTGACAGAATTGAGCTGTTCGTGCCTCCCAGGAAGGGAAGAAAACACGTTTTACGAATTATACGTGAAGTTCTTTCATTTGAACCCCAGGGTAAAGAAACAAATATAAAAAGAGCACTGGAATATCTTAATAATGCAATAAAGAAGAGAAGCATTGTTTTTCTTATTTCAGATTTTGTTGATTCAGGATATGAAAAGATATTGAAGATTGTAGGCCGCAAGCATGACTTTATAGGAATAGTGCTTCAGGATGAAAGAGAACTTCAACTGCCTGAACTTGGTTTAATAAAATTACTGGATGCTGAAACCGGTCAGGAACGATATATTGATACCAGTGACAGGAAACTCCAGGAATGGTTCCGGCTGAATCGTGCTGAGACTGTCCTAAGAAGAAAAAATTTGTTTATTCAAAGCAGGCTGGATTCAATTAACGTGAGAACAAACCAGTCATATATTAAACCTTTAGTTGATTTTTTCAGAGTACGTGAGCGCCGATGGTGAAATTGAAATTATTATTATTCTTTTTTCTGATATATACCTTCAGCTTCGGGCAGGATATATCCGTAAAAGCTTCAGTTGATTCAATGGATTACCAGGTGGGTGATTACATAAGTTATGAAATTAGAGTAACTCACACCAAAGATATAAATGTTATCAGGCCTGATTTGAAGGACAGTCTGGGAGGTGTTGAATTAATCAAACTTGAACCTGCCAGAACTGAAGAAAAGGATGGCAGGATTACAAAAGTATTTGAATATACACTTGCGCATTATGATTCAGGCAATGTAACTATTCCTCCTATTCCCGTGATATTTAACAGAACAGGTGAAAAAGAATCTCAGACTGCGAGGACGAATACAGTTAATTTTACTGTACATACTTTAAAAGTAGATCCGCAGGGGGATGTTAAAGATATAAAGGAACCAATAAAGATCCCTCTGGATTGGAAAACTCTTTTAATATGGATAATAGCCGGTTTAATTCTGCTGGGGCTAATTATATGGACAATAATGTATTACCGGAAGAAGAAAGCCCTCCAGGCTGGTGAGATTATTACCATCAGAAGAGAACCCCATGAAGAAGCTTTTGAAGCTTTACGTGAACTGGAATCAAAAAAGTTATGGCAGAATGGTTTCATTAAGCAGTATCATACGGAAATAACTGAAATTATAAGAAGATATTTTGAAGAAAGATTCAGAATACCAGCTCTTGAAATGACAACAAATGAATTGATGATAAAATTAAATGCATCAAGAGAAGCATCAGAAATCGCGGATACTACAAATGCATTTCTGAACAATGCGGATCTTGTTAAGTTTGCGAAGTATGTTCCTATGAATGATATTAATGAAGAGATGATGAAACAGGCGTATTTGATTGTTGAAAAAACCATTCCGGTAATTGTTGAAGAGGGACAGGAAAATGCTTGATAATGTAACCTTCGCATGGCCGTGGATGCTTTATTTTCTGATCATTGTACCCCTGATGGCATTATGGTACTGGTATAAGGGAAAGAATAAAACAGCCGCGATAACATATTCCTCATTAAAAATGTTTGAACAATTCAGTCCGGGATTCAAGGAGAGGTTCAGACATTTACCCGCAATTCTAAGGATGCTTGCTGTTGCATTGATTATAGTCGCACTTGCAAGACCGCAGAGTTTTTCTTCCGGTGAGAACATTTATACAGAAGGTATTGATATTTCGATGCTTCTTGATATATCAGGCAGCATGCTAGCCGAGGATTTCAGACCCAACAGAATTGAGGCAGCAAAGAAAGTTATTGATGAATTTATTTTAGGACGCACCAGCGATAAGATAGGATTGGTTGTTTTTGCCAGAGAAAGTTTTACACAATGCCCGCTGACTGTTGATTATCCCGTGCTGCGGGGTTTACTGAAAGACATTAAAAGCGGAATGATTGAGGACGGCACTGCAATAGGGACAGCTATTGCTAATGGTGTTAACAGGCTGAAGGATAGTAAAGCAAAAAGTAAAGTAATGATCCTTCTTACTGACGGTGTGAATAACAGCGGTGAGATTGATCCTATTACAGCCGGACAGATAGCTAAAAATTTTGGAATAAGAATATATGCTATCGGAGTAGGAACAATGGGTGAAGCGCCTTACCCGTTCCAAACACCATATGGATTGCGATACCAGATGATGCCGGTTGAGATTGATGAATCATCACTGAAAAAAATTGCTGAGACTACTGACGGAAAATATTTCCGTGCAACCAATAACAGAAAACTGGAAGAGATATACAGTCAGATTGATAATATGGAAAAAACACGTGTTGAGGTTACATCATTCAGAAACGCAAAAGAACTTTATTATGGATGGCTTGGATCAGGACTCATTTTACTGCTGCTGGAGATTGGATTAGCGGGAACAGTTTTCAGAAAAATACCTTAATGATACGGAAGAGTTATTAATGTTCAGATTTGCACATAGTGAATACTTATACGGTCTGCTGCTCATACCAGCTCTCATTCTTTTTTTCTGGTACCTGATCAGAAACCGAAGGAGGCTGTTAGAAAGATTCTCACACAGGGAATTGATTGCTAAACTGGCACCGGAACGGAGCTCAGCAAAATTAACACTGAAGTATTCTTTAATAATTTTAACTCTGGTACTGCTAATATTAGGATTGGCTAATCCGCAGATCGGGACAAAGTACGAAGAAGTAAAACAGACAGGTATAGATGTATTTATTCTACTTGATGTTTCTTTAAGTATGAATGCTGAGGATATTCGTCCAAACCGTCTTCAGAAAGCAAAACATTCCATAGCATCTCTGATACAAAGATTAAGAGGTGACAGAATTGGTTTGATCGTTTTCTCAGGAAATGCTTATGTTCAGTTTCCTCTTACAACAGATTACGCCGCTGCAAATCTTTTACTGAATGCTGTTTCACTGAACTCAGTACCTCAGCCGGGAACGGCTATTGGTGAAGCGATAACAACTGCAGTCAGGTCATTTAAAGAAGATGCTAAAACCCAGAAGGTAATTGTTATTATTACTGACGGTGAAGATCATGAAGGTGATCTGAATGAAGCAATTAAAGAGGCGACTGAGAAGAATATAAGTATTTATACAATCGGATTAGGATCACCTTCAGGGGTGCCGATTCCCGTTAATACAGGAATGGGTCAGAATCCATATAAAACTGACGGCTACGGAAATATAGTTCTTACCAGGCTTGATGAACAAACACTTCAGTTGATAGCACAGGAAGGAAAGGGTAAGTATTATAGAGGATCGAACACAGAGAATGAACTTGATCAGATATATTCTGAATTATCCAAGCTGGAGAAGACAGAATTCGGAACAGTAAAAATAACAGATTACGAAGACAGATTTTATTTTCTGCTTATTCCGGCATTACTTCTTTTGATTGGCGAGTTTTTTATATCGGAAAAGAAATCCCCAATTGTAAATAATTTTCTAAAGAAGTTAGGAATACATTAATTCAGGAGAGGTCATTATGAAAGTGATCATTTCCATTGTTTTTGTTTTAGTGTTCTTTGTGCAATTAAATGCTCAGACAAAGCCCGAAAAGAAATTCGAACTTCCACCTGAAGGTCTTAAGTTCTTTAACGGAGATTCACTAAAAACTTTACCGGACTCAATGATTGTGAGAGTCGCGCCCTTTAACCAAATGGATTCAAAAATGCCTGAATACATTGCGAATCCTGATGTAGATTATAAAATGAAGATATTTAAAGCGGATTCAACAATTGATTACAAGATATTAAAGAAAAGGTATTAGTGTGCGGCGATACATAATAATATTTGTAGTAATTTTAGGAACATACTCCTATGGTCAAAGCATAAGGGGACTGGTTAATGAAGGTGTTGATCAGTATGAAGATAAAAAGTATCCTGAAGCAGAAGTAAATTTTAAGAAAGGACTTGAAGCTGCACCAAATAGTTTTCAGGCTGAATTTAATTTAGGTGATTCATATTTCAGACAGCAAAGATATGATGAAGCTGTGAAATCATTTCAGCAGTCTCTGGTTAAAACTGACGATAAAATACTTAAAGCGAAAGCATTCCACAATATCGGGAATTCATTATTAAAAGCTCAGAAACTGAAAGAATCAGTAGAAGCGTATAAGCAGTCGTTGAAGCTGAATCCTCAAGACCAGGAAACAAAATACAACCTTTCCTACGCATTGAATCAGTTGAAGAATCAGCAGCAGAATCAGCAAAACCAGAATCAGCAGGATCAGAATAAAGATCAGAACAAGGATCAGAATAAGCAGGATCAGCAGAATCAGAATGATCAGAACCAGAATAAGGATCAGCAGAACAAACAGCAGAATCCCCAGGATCAGGAAGCAAAGCAGGATCAGACTAAACAGCAGAATCAGCCTAAACCTGATAAACAGAAAATATCCAAAGAAGAAGCGGAACGTATACTTAACGCAATAAAAAATAATGAACAGGAACTTCAGAATAAAATTCGTAAGCATAAAGGTAAGAGAGTTCCAACTGAAAAAGACTGGTAGAATAACAATAGAACACGGATGGCGTAAGCCATGCCCAGAGGCATTAAACAGATGAGGCGGATTAACACGGATTGGATTAAAATAATTATTGTCTTAATCATTTTATTGATTAGTACAAATGTAAGTGCGCAGTCATTTCATGCATCGGTTAATAATACTACTGTAACTACCAACGATCCATTTGAAGTTGCATTTCAGTTTCAGGGCGATGAGATCAACAGCATTCAGAATTTCAGAGCTCCCGATTTTAAGAATTTTCATGTGCTGTCAGGTCCTAATCAATCTACAAGCATGCAGATCATAAACGGAGCTGTCTCTGCTTCCATATCATTCTCCTTTTATTTACAGGCATCTCAGGCAGGATCATTTTCAATTGGAACCGCTTCAATAGATCATAAAGGGAAAACATATAAAACCCAGCCAATAAAAATAACTGTTGTCCAGGGTTCAGCAAATCAGAACAGCAAATCACAGGATAAACCAGGCTCACAAAATGTAAACTTAGGCGAAAATGTATTTATTAGAGCAACAGCGGACAGACAGAAAGTTCTTAAAGGCGAACAGGTTACAGTTACGTATAAGCTTTATACAAGAATGGATATTTCTTCTCCACAGATATCCAAACTTCCTTCATATCAGGGTTTCTGGGCCGAAGAACTTGAAACATCAAACAGAATTACTTTCTCAACAGAAGTAGTTGACGGAAAACAATTCAGAGTTGGCGTGCTTAAGAAAGCAGCGCTGTTTCCTACACAGTCGGGACAATTATCGGTCTCACCATTTGAATTAATAATACCTGTTATGGTTCCAAAGCAGAGAAGAAGAGGGGATATTTTTGATGAATTCTTTAATGATCCTTTCTTTAATCAGGCACAGACAGTTGAGTACAAGGCAACATCCAATGTTCTTAAAATAAATGTTCTGCCGCTGCCTTCAGAAAATGTTCCTCAAACCTTTACCGGGGCGGTTGGTAATTTTACATTGAATGCGACCATTGATAAGAATACAATAAAAGCAAATGAACCGGTTACCCTGAAATATATTATTTCAGGAACAGGAAATATAAAGCTGACAGATCTTCCTGAACTTCAGTTACCTGCGGGATTTGAAAAGTATGAGCCAAAGATATCAGAGCAGATAAGCAGGATAAACAGAATTTCAGGACAGAAAACAATTGAGTATCTGGTAGTACCCAGAATACAGGGACAAAAAGAAATTCCATCTATTGAGTTTACGTATTACAATCCTTCATCAAATAAATATGTTACACTTACAGCTCCATCATTCAATCTTAACGTAGAAAAGGGCGATGGTAAGTCAGATCCATCAATTGCGGGATTCAGCAAAGAGGATGTCAAGCTGCTTGGGCAGGATATCAGATTTATAAAAACATCGACCGGCAATCTTTCAAAGAAAGATGCATATGTTCTTTACCAGCCATGGTTCTGGGTGATGTTTTTTGTTCCATTACTGGCTTTATCAGGAATTGTGATCTGGAGAAGACGTGAAGAAAAGTTATCAGGAAATGTGAGATTATTAAAATATCACAGAGCGGAAAAGCTCGCTCTTAACAGATTAAAATCAGCTAAGAAATCATTGGATCAGAATAACCAGCGTGAGTTTTATTCAGAGATAGCGCTGGCTTTATTCGGATATCTTGAAGATAAATTTCATATTGAAAAATCTGAGTTTACATTAGATCGTGCAGTTGATGTTATGAGAAAAAATAATATTTCTGAAGACGTTATTAATGAAGTTCAGAGAGCAGTGGAACAATGCGAATACGCAAGGTTCGCTCCTGCCGGCAAAGCGGGGACTGCAATGAAGGATATGTATGACAGGTCAATAAATATAATTGTTTCATTAGAAAAGAATCTGCTCAATCCGAAGCAGTCATTAAACAGAGAAATAATCACATAAAAATATGAAAATTGTTTTAGCATTACTGATAATTTTATCATCAGGTTTATTCGGTAACGAAGCAGAGCGCTTAATGCAGGAAGCTAACCATCATTATCAGCAAAATCAATATGATAAATCCGCTGAGCTCTACATTCAGATATTAAATAATGGTTATGAGAGTGATGAGCTTTATTATAACCTTGGTAATGCGTATTTCAAAACAGGCAGACTGGGATACGCAATATTGTATTATGAAAAGGCATTGAAACTGGCTCCCAATGATGATGATATAAATTATAACCTGGAGATAGCAAACGCACGTGCTGTAGATAAGATTGAAGTACTGCCCAAATTATTTTTTGTGAAATGGGGGGAATCTTTCTTAAACTTCTTTTCTGTTTCAGGCTGGTCATATTTTACGTACTTCGTTTATCTGCTGCTTCTCATTTCTATTGCTGCATATTTCCTGGTAAGGAAACCATCAATGCAGAAGATTGCGGTATTCAGCAGTGCAGGACTTATTGCTGTACTCGTTATCTGCATAATAATACTTGCATTCAAAGTTAATTATGAATCAAGCAACTATGGTGTTGTTGTTGAGCAGGTTGTTACAGCAAAATTATCTCCGGATCAGCAAAGCGGTGATGCATTCATAATTCATGAAGGTCTGAAAGTAGGACTTGAGGATCAGGTGAGTGAATGGGTAAAGATTAAGCTTGCTGATGGTAAGGTAGGCTGGATTCCGGATTCAGAGCTCAGGAGAATATAGAGAATCAGAGATAAATCAGATCATTTTCCTCCATTCTTAAAGTCAGCAATGAACTTTGATACTTTGATGATTGTTGTAATAATTCAACAGTTAATCATTAATGGAAGGTGTTTATGAGAAATTTACTTGCTTCTGTTCTTACTTTAGTGCTGGTTCTCTCATTTAGTATCAACGCTCAGGAAAAGTCATCTGATAAAAAGCATGACCATTCAGGGCATAAATCTGAAACGGTTAAATCAGCTAAGCAGGCTTCAGAATCAACTGCTGCAGTGAATACCGTATGTCCGGTCTCCGGTGAAGAACTCGAAGATAATGATTATACAATAAAATATGAAGGCAAGACTTATGCAGTGTGCTGTAAAAAATGTCTTGCAAAAATTGAGAAGGATCCGGAAAAGTATATATCAAGATTGAGTGATGACGGGAAGTCCCTGAAGAAAAAATAAATGATTGAATGTCGTTCAGTCCAACCTGAACGACATTTTATTTACTCATATCTCATTCTGTTCTCTGTTTTTTACATACCTGTTATAATAAGCGCGTGCACGATCAAGATCCTCGGGTGTATCCACCGAAATACTTTCAAATTCCGTAACAACTATTTTAATCTTCATTCCATTTTCAAGCATACGAAGCTGTTCCAGTTTTTCGATCTGCTCAAGATCTGTAGGAGGAAGACTTGTGAACTTAAAAAGAGAATCACGGCGGTAAACATATAACCCGATATGTTTATAAATTTCCGCAAGGCTTACTCTTTCGATATTTGTTTTTGCATCTCTTACATAAGGAATGGGTGAGCGGGAGAAATAAAGAGCAAAGTTATTATAATCAAATACTACTTTAGGAATTGAGGGAGCCTTTAATTCATCAACGCTGGTAATTCTTTTTGCTAGTGTAGCCACATCAACATTCTTATCAAAGAAGAGTGGTTCAATTGCCTCATCAATCATTTTCCCTTGTATGAAAGGTTCATCACCCTGAATATTAACTATGATCTCTGCATAAGGAAGATTCCTTGCCACATGTGCAATCCTGTCTGATCCGGTTGCTATATCCTTTGGAGTGACAATAACCCTTGCGCCAAAGTTTCGTACGATCTGTGCTACCTTTTCATCATCAACTGCGATAATTACTTCGTGAAGGAGTTTTGCTTTAAGTGCGCTTTCGTAAGTATGTTGTATCATCGGCTTACCGCCAATATCAGCAAGGGGCTTGCCAAGCAGTCGTGTTGAAGCAAAGCGGGCGGGAATGATACCTACGATTTTACCGTATTTTTCAGAATAGGATTCTTGGTTTTCTATCATATTTTAATTCCATATAATCCGACCCATTCAGGGTCGGGGAGTGGGTTGGGTTCCTTTAGCTGATATATTTCAGCCTTTCAGGCTGAAGAAAAATTGTTCCCGGGGAATAATGCTGACATTTAAGCTGAAGTAAGCTATTCCTGCGAAATTACTTTTGGTACTTTCAAATGCTGTCCGTCATGATCAGGGGCATTCTTCAAAGCTTCTTCGGTTGATACAGAAACTCCGGGTATATCATCTCTGAGTGCGTCTTTTATCTCGACGGGATAAGATAATGGTTCAACATTTTCGGTATCAAGTTCATTTAGTTTTTCCATATAGCCGAGTATCTCATTCAATTGATCAGTATAGCTGTCAAGTTCCTCATCGGTAAATTTGAGTCGTGCAAGCTCGGCAATATATTCAACATCTTTTCTGGTAACTGACATTTCTTATTCCTTATAATTTTTCAAACTGAATCTTATTGATCGCGGCAATTCTCTTCTTTATTGAAGGATGACTATAGAAGAACCATTCAATAAAAGGATGGGGATCTTTATCACCAAGATTCTGATCGGTAAGCTTTTCAAGTGTTTCCTTGAATGCTTCCGGTTTGCCGGTAGATGTTATTGCATAGCGGTCAGCTTCATATTCATATTTTCGTGAGATCAAACTTGTTAACGGAGTCTGGATTACACCAATCAGCATTGCCCAAAGTGATAACAGAGGAATTGGGGCAACCTGTGTGATTGAATTAAAACCAAACCACCCTATTGAGAGATCGTATAAAACGGAGAGAAGATAGAGAGTTAAAAAGCTTGTTACCGTACCCAGGATTATATTCTTTACAATGTGTTTATATTTATAATGCCCCAGCTCATGAGCTATTACTGTTTCAATCTGATCTTCAGTATAATGGTCTAACAGAGTATCGCCCAGCAGTATTCGTTTTGATTTACCGATGCCCGTAAATGCAGCATTAGCCTTCTTTGTATTTTTGCTCATATTAAATCTGAATACTTCCTGTAATCTTATGCCTGCATCAGAAGCCAGATTTCTAATTCTTATTTTCAGCTCTTCGTTTTCGAGCGGAGTTACTTTATAGAACAATGGAAGTATTATTATTGGGGCAATACGTGCAAGAACAACAGATAAGAAAAATAAAATTATAGCAAAGGGAAGCCACCACATCGAGCCATATGAATTAAGTACATAGTAGAAAAAGAGAAGCAGGGGCAGTCCGATGACTCCGGAAATAAGAACGCCTTTAAGATTTTCCCAGATCCATTTAGGGAAAGTCTGATTGGAAAGATTGTATTTATGCTCTAGATAAAATCCGGTATAATAATTCACAGGGAAGTAAAGTATTGAACCGGCTAAACCTGTGAGCATTATGAACAGAATAAAAACCAGATAATTATTATCAGTGAACGTTCTGATAAATTCTTCCAGGTGTCGGCTGTATCCCAGGTAAACAAACAGGAAGATAATTATAAAGGAAAGTATTCCTTTAGTGATCGCTACGCCGATCTTGATGTTATTGTATCTTTTTGAATCCATTATGAAAAAATAATTATTAAGCGGCGGTTAAGCAAACGGAAACCTCACCCACGCTCCCTCTCCTTATCCGGCTCCGCTTCGCTGCGCCTGAAGGAGAGGGACTATTGCCCTTAGGAAATTTGTCAGTTGTTGATGAAAATTATATTTTACCTGACAAAAACAGGGAAGTGATGAAAAAGTTACAATTTGCAAATATTCCAACTCCGGTGCAGACCTTAAAATTCAATGACTGCACTTTTCAAATCAAGCGTGATGATCTTACAGGAATGGAGTTATCAGGCAACAAAGTACGTAAGCTGGAATACCTTCTTTATGATGCAAAAAGGCAGGGAGCGGGTGTTATTTTCACCTGCGGAGGCGACCAGTCGAATCATGCAAGGGCAACAGCAATTGCGGCCGCGGCGGCAGGATTCAAAAGCAAATTGTTCCTTTGGGGGAAGGATTCCAATAATCCTGAAGGTAATTTATTTCTTGATAAATTTATAGGAAGTGAGATTCAGTTCCTTACCAGGAAAATGTATGAAAATGTGTATGACATCATGAACTTAGAAAAAGAAAAAAGGGAAAAGAAAGGACAGAAAGTTTACATTATTCCCGCGGGGGGTTCATCAGAAGTCGGAATTTGGGGGTATATAAATTTTTATGATGAGTTAAAGAATCAGATCAACCTGAATGTAGTAGATGGAATTCTTACCGCCTGCGGGTCAGGTGGTACGTCCGCAGGATTACTGACCGGTGCCGCTATTCATAACCCTGATTTGAGAATATATGCTGTAAATGTGCTGGCATCAGCAGAAGAAATGCGAAGTGAAATACTTACACTGGCAGAATCCTGCATACGCAGGTATAAACTCAATGTTAAGTTTAATAAAAATAATCTTATCATTCTGGATGGATATTCTGCCGAAGGTTATAAACATATTTCTCCAGATATAGTTAATGTAATAAGGGATTTTGCCCGCAAAACGTCAATCATTCTTGATCCTGCCTATACCGGTAAAGCATTTTGTGCATATAATGACCATTTTCTCAAAAATAAACGAAAATCAAAGGTATTGTTCGTTCATACCGGAGGGTTTTTCGGAGTGTTTAATAAGAGAAAACAATATCTGACATCGATTGACCTAGATTCGTGACCTCGATTCGTGGGATTAAGGAAATTGTCTGAACCTCGATTCTTGGGATTAAGGAAATTGTCTGAACCTCGATTCTTGGGATTAAGGGATTTAAGGATTAAGACATTACAGGGGAGATATTTTCAACATTGTGCACAATTAAATTGTCTGAACCTCGATTTGTGGGATTAAGGAAATTGTCTGAACCTCGATTAGTGGGATTAAGGGATTTAAGGATTAAGACATTACAGGGGAGATATTTTTTCAACATTGTGCACAGTTATAATGTCTGAACTGAAAAGCAATATTTTTAACATAGTAGAGAATTCTAGAGAAGAATAAATGTGGTACCTGAATCGAGAAATCCTTTAATCAGGTAAATCGAGGTTCAGACAAGAAGAAATTGTCTGAACCTCGATTCGTGGGATTAAGGGATTTAAGGATTAAGATATTACTGGGGCAATATTTTCAACATTGTAGACATTTGAATTGTCTGAACCTCGATTCGTGGGATTAAGGGATTTAAGGATTAAGATATTACAGGGGCAATATTTTCAACAATGTGCACATTCTGGAGAAGAATATATGTGATACCTTCTTTAATCGGGTAAATCGAGGTTCAGACAAGAAGAAATTGTCTGAACCTCGATTCGTGGGATTAAGGGATTTAAGGATTAAGACATTACAGGGGAGATATTTTTTCAACATTGTGCACAATTAATTGTCTGAACTCAAATTGCAAGATTTTTAACATAGTACAGAAATCTAGAGAAGAATAAATGTAGTACCTGAATCGAGAAATCCTTTAATTAGGTAAATCGAGGTTCAGACAAGTTAAATATAAAATCATTGGGGGGTGTATGCTTAAGTATGAAGATCTTACAAAGGAAATTATTGGATGCGCGATGAATGTTCATTCGCAGCTGGGTAATGGATTTCAGGAGGTTATTTATCAGCGTGCTCTAGCTATCGAAATGGATTTGCATCGATTGTCTTTTGAACGTGAGAAAGAAATGCCGATTTATTTCAAAGGATTTGATATTGGAACAAGAAGAGTGGATTTCTTCGTAGAGGATAAGATCATGGTTGAACTAAAAGCTCTTTTGGCTTTGGAGGATGTACATCTCGCACAGGCAATAAACTACCTGGAAGCTTATAATATGGAAATTGGTCTCTTAATTAATTTTGGAGCAAGGAGCCTTCAGTTTAAGAGGGTACATAATCGACATTGTCTGAACCACGATTCGTGACCACGATTCGTGGGATTAAAGAAATTGTCTGAACCTCGATTCGTGGGATTAGAGGATTTGAGGATTAAGATATTGCAGGGGCAATATTTTCAACATTGTACGCAATTTAATTGTCTGAACCTCGATTCGTGGGATTAAGGGTTTTAAGGATTAAGATATAACAGGGTCGAAATATTCTACATTGTTGATAACTATTAACTAGCAAAATGTATAACCTGAATCATGAAATCCTTTAATCAGGTAAATCGAGGTTCAGACAAGAAGAATGTGGTGCCTGAAGAAATTGTCTGAACCACGATTCGTAGGATTAAGGGATTTAAGGATTAAGATATAACAGGGTCGAAATGTTCTACATTGTTGATAATTATTAATTAGCAAAATGTATAACCTGAATCATGAAATCCTTTAATCAGGTAAATCGAGGTTCAGACAAGAAATCCTTTAATCAGGTAAATCGAGGTTCAATGGTGGTTTAGATAATTTTATATGTACTGAAAAATTGCTAATTTTAGATACTTGAAAATTTTAATTCTGGAGTTATTACAAAGATGGATAAAAAAATCAGAGTTTTAGTTGCAAAAGCAGGTCTTGATGGACACGACAGAGGAGCAAAGGTTATTGCTGCTGCTTTGAGAGATGCAGGAATGGAAGTCATATATACGGGACTCAGACAGACACCCGAAATGATAGTTGAAGCTGCTTTGCAGGAAGACGTTGATGTAATTGGAATTAGCATACTTTCCGGTGCTCATATGACTATTTTCCCAAAAATTCTCAATTTAATGAAAGAAAAAGGTCTGGATGATGTTCTATTAACAGGCGGCGGAATCATTCCCGAAGGTGATCTTCTGGAATTAAAGAAAAATGGCGTAGGCGAATTATTTACTCCGGGTACTCCTACTTCAAAGATCGTTAACTATATTCACGAGTGGAGAACTGCTAATCCCAGGGATTAGAACTTTTTAGTACAGTTTAATCGTTTGTATACGTAATCAGGAGTTACTTATCTATTGGAAAAACATAAAAAAGATAGGATTATTTTTATAGATCTTGTCAGAGCTTTTGCGGTTTTGATGATGGTTCAGGGACATACGGTTGATAGTCTTCTTAATGATCAGTACAGAACATTTGATTCGCTCGCTTTTAATTTTTGGTTCTTTATGCGCGGACTTACAGCCCCGATCTTTCTTTTTTCAGCGGGAACAGTGTTTACTTATTTGCTCCGCCTGAATAAAAATCCCTTTAAAGAAAATGATAGGGTAAAAAAAGGATTTAAGAGATTCTTATTGCTGCTGGGTTTAGGCTATTTGCTTCGCTATCCAACTCCATATTTAGTTTATTTTGGAGATGTGAGCGATCTGCAATGGAAAACCTTCTTTACTGTTGATGTGCTTCATCTGATAGCTTTCGGATTATTATTCACCCTTTTCTGCTCTTACATTGCGGAAAGATTCAAAATACGTGACAGGATCATTTTTCCTGCTGCAGCATTTTTGTTCTTTGCCTTATATCCTGCGGTGTCGCAGATTGACTGGGCATCCTTCCTTCCGCTTCCAATAGCAGGATATTTTTATCAGGGCACCGGATCCTTATTCCCATTATTTCCCTGGGTAGGCTATGTTCTCGCTGGCGCATTCCTGGGAAGTTATCTGGCTGATAATCCGGGAATATTCAAAACAAGAAAGTTCAGTGTAAGCTTATTCAGCATAGGTTTATTGCTTATAGGTCTGGCCTTTATCGGAGATGCTTTTGAAATGGCATTTTATGGACAAAGTACATTATGGACTACCAGTCCTAACCTTATCGCGTTCCGTTTAGGACTTGTATTAATTATAAACAGTATCTTCTCAGTACTCGCTATCAGAATAGAAAAAATTCCTTCACTTGTTGTACAAATAGGCAGAAATACACTGCCCATTTATGTGGTTCATCTGATCATTCTTTACGGCAGCGCCTGGTCGGTCGGGCTGTATTATTTCTTTGCACATAGTTTTAATGTGTCAAATACACTGTTAACTGCAGTCCTGATGCTGACGCTGATGATTACAATGGTTCAGGGTGTGCAGGTAGTTAAAGTGAGAATAAGAAAAAGAAAACTTGCTCCCGAACGGACATAACATAAAATAATGAGAAAATCAGAGAATACTAATCTAAACAGCAATGATGAAGAGAAGAAAATAGAGCAAACCCTTCGTCCTTATTCCTTTGATGAATTCATAGGTCAGAAGAAAATAACTGATAACCTTAAAGTATTTATCTCCGCCGCAATTAAAAGAGATGAAGGCCTCGATCATGTTCTGCTTACAGGACCTCCGGGATTAGGTAAAACTACACTTGCACATATTATCTCTAATGAAATGGGTTCCAGAATTAAAATTACCTCGGGACCCGTATTAGAGAAACCAGGTGATCTTGCGGGATTACTGACTAACCTGGAAGAAAAATCTGTTTTATTCATTGATGAGATACACAGACTGAGTCCGGTTGTTGAGGAATATTTATATTCTGCAATGGAAGATTATAAGCTGGATATTATGATCGATTCAGGTCCCAATGCGCGTACAGTTCAAATTAAATTACCGCGTTATACACTGATCGGTGCAACTACACGCGCTGGTTTATTAACTGCTCCTTTGCGGGACAGGTTCGGCATTAAAATGCGGCTGGATTATTATGACTCTGAACTATTAAGTAAGATCGTTAAACGATCATCCGGAATATTGAACCTTAAGATTGATACTGAAGCCGCACTTGAACTTGCAAAAAGATCGAGAGGCACTCCAAGAATTGCAAACAGGCTCTTAAGACGTACAAGGGATTTCGCGGATTTCGATAATCTGGATGCTATTGATCCTATGATAGTAAGAAAAGCATTAAGCGCGCTGGATGTTGATGAATATGGACTTGACGAAATGGATAAAGATATTATTCTTGCAATAATAGAAAAGTTTAAGGGCGGACCTGTTGGATTAAGTACACTTGCAGTTGCCGTTAATGAAGATCCTGGTACTATTGAAGAAGTATATGAACCATTTCTTATACAGCAGGGATTTATACAACGTACTCCCAGAGGTAGAGAAGCTACAGATCTGGCATATATCAGATTTGGCAAAAAAAGAAAAAGAGCAGACGCTGCAGATTTATTCGATTGAACAAGGGCTAAAATGAAAATCCAAAATATTGAATTAGGGAATAACCTTCCCTTTGTACTTATTGCCGGTCCCTGTGTTATTGAAAATGAATATATTACTTTAAGAACAGCGGAATCAATAAAAGAAATTACTACTGAACTGAACATTCCTTTTATATTCAAATCAAGTTATAAAAAAGCAAACCGTACAAGCTTAAACTCCTTTGTTGGATTAGGTGACCATGAAGCTTTAAGTATACTTAATAAAGTAAAATGTGAATTTGATCTTCCTCTTACTACTGATATTCATAGTGAGAAAGAAGTTGAAATGGCTGCGGATGTAGTTGATATACTTCAGGTTCCTGCATTTCTTTGCCGGCAGTCAGAACTTCTTATCGCAGCCGGAAATTCCGGTAAGACAGTAAATATCAAGAAGGGACAATTTCTTGCTCCCGAAGATATTAAGTTTTCCGCTGAAAAAGTAAGCTCAACAGGTAACAATAATATTTTATTGACAGAGAGGGGCACAACCTTTGGCTATCATAACCTGGTAGTTGATATGCGTTCTCTTCTGATAATGAAAGAAACAGGTTATCCTGTAGTTATGGATGCCACTCATTCAGTGCAGATACCTGCTAAGGGAGGGTTCTCAGGAGGTCAGCCGCAATTTATACCTGCTCTGGCAAAGGCAGCAATATCAATTGGTATTGATGCACTCTTTATGGAAGTACATCCTGATCCTCCGAATGCATTAAGTGATGCCGGAAGTCAGTATCCTCTTAACAAGCTTAAAGAGCTATTAACTATTCTGAAAAAACTAGATTCTGTCGTTAAGAATGATTAGTGAGAAGCTGAAAAATATAAAGATACTCTTTTTTGATTTAGGGGGTGTAGTTTTTAATTCGTATGATCTGAATCCCGGAGACATACAAAAAATAAATGAGATGCTTGCGGGAATAAAACACAGAGCTGATAAATCAGGTATCAGAGTAGGTATTATTTCTTCTTTTGATGAATCAATTGTTGAGCAGTTTAAGGATTCAGGCATAACGGATCTTTACAGCAGCTCAATTGATAAAGTCTCCACCGTACAGAGTCTAATACTTTTGTACGATTATAATTTTAGTGAGATTGCTTATATTGGCAATGATTTACTGGATCTGCCATTATTGAGCAAATGCGGATTCAGTGCTGCACCTTCAACGGCAAGAAGGGAAGTAAAACGAGCAGTGGATTATGTCGGTAAATCGTCATCCAAATCAGTGCTGCTGGAAGTGCTGGATCTGATAGAAAAAAATAAATATTAATAAATTAGTTCTGGGTGAAAGCTTCAGAAACAGGAAGAGATTAATGTCTATCGAGCAAATTATACAAAAAGGTAAAGAAGTAATTCGTATTGAAGCTGAAGCTGTATTTAATCTTGGCGAAAGAATTAACGGCAGTTTCGCACGCGCAATTCAGATCATTGCAAAATCTAAGGGCAGAGTAGTGCTGACAGGCATGGGAAAATCAGGACTAATTGCGAGAAAGATTGTAGCTACATTAAACTCAACAGGCACAGCCGCAATATATCTGCATCCAACTGATGCACTTCATGGCGATCTTGGAATGGTAAGAAAAGATGATGTTGTTATTCTTATATCCAAGAGCGGTAATACGGAAGAAATTGTTAATCTTATTCCAATGTTAAAAAGACTTGGTGTGAAACTAATCGGTATGGTAGGCATAGAGGATTCAAAAGTTGGCAGGGAATGCGATGTTAATCTTAATATCAGTGTAAGGGAAGAAGCTTGTCCTTATGATCTGGCTCCTACTGCATCAAGTACAGCAACACTCGCCATGGGTGATGCCCTGGCAATTGCGTTACTGGATTACAAAGGATTTACAAAAGAAGATTTCGCATTACTTCATCCCGGCGGGAGTCTGGGGAAAAGATTATCCCTCAGGATATCTGAACTTATGATACGCGGTGATGCTATTCCGGTTGTGAAGCAGAACGCATCGATTAAAGACAGTATTCTTGAAATTACTTCCAAGCGGCTTGGCGTTACTGCAGTTGTAGATGAAGCAGGATGTCTGACAGGAATTATAACAGATGGTGATCTAAGAAGATTACTTGAAAGAACACTGGATATTAAAAATCTTTGTGCCGGTGATCTTATGACCAAAGGACCCAAGACTATAAAGCAGGAATATCTTGCTTCGTTCGCGCTGCAGACAATGGAAACTCATAAGATTACATCTCTTATAGTTACTGATGATAGAAATATACCGGTTGGTATAATTCATATGCACGATCTGGTTAAACTTGGACTGCAGGCGAGATGAAGTCCACGAAGTTTTTAGCTTCTTTTCTATTATTGAATGCGCTGCTTTTTCAAGCCTGTTCTGAAGATAAGTTAAAACCTCAGATTGCAAATACAACTAACTCCAAAGATCTCCCCTCCCAGGAAAGCTGGAATTCCAAGGTGCTTTTTACTGAACAGGGCAATTTGAAGGCCATTCTTTTATCTGATCACATTATGATGTATACTGAAAAGGGAGAAACAAAGCTGGAAGGCGTAAAAATTGATTTTTATGATGAGCAGGAAGTGCATACTACAACTCTTACATCTAAAAGAGGCAGGGTAGATGACGCAACCAGGAACATGTATGCCATTGATAGTGTAGTAGCAGTTAATGACAGCGGTGTTGTTTTAAAAACCAACAGTCTGATGTGGCGTAATAAGGACAGAAAAATAGTAACTGAGGAGTTCGTAATAATCGAAACACCGAAAGAAAAGATACAGGGATATGGATTTGAATCAGATCAGAGCCTGGATAATTATGTAATTTACAACATCACTTATGTAACCGCAGCACAGAGGGATTCTATTTCGGAAAATATACAGAGATAATTGAAAAATCTTATAATCATACTATTCATTCTGGCAGGCACGATCGCTGCTCAGAGTTCAGGTGAACCGATTACAATAACCGGCGACAGTCTGGTTGGAAAAATAATCTCAGGTGAAGCAGCCCGCGAAGTATTCGGCAATGTTGTTATCAGGCAGGGAGATGTTACAATAACCTGTGATAAAGCTGTTCAATACATTTCCAGAAATGACGCTATACTGGAAGGTAATGTTGTTGTAACCCAGGATACTTTAACCATAAGAGCTCCCAAAGGCTATTATTACGGCAACCGCAGATTTGCTGAAGGACATAACGGGGTTACCCTGAATGACGGCAAGGTAGAGCTAAGTGCAAGGAACGGCGATTATTCTTTTAATGAGGATAGAGCATTCTTCTCTGATAATGTGAAGTTATATGATACAGTTTCTACTTTAACAAGTAATAGTCTTACCTATTTCAAGGAGCTTGATAAGGCCATTGCGGTTGGCGATGTGGTAATCTCTGATTCAATAAATACTATTGAGGCCGACAGTCTTGTTCACATCAGGACAGATAAAATAACTTTCGCTGAGAACAACGTACGACTATCGAATACTGAAAATAATATTGTTATTTACGGCCATCATCTTGAAGATTATTCCAAGAAGGATTACACACTAATTTCCAATGAACCATTGATGGTTCAGATTGATACTGTAGATAATAAACTTGATACACTGGTTATCTCAGCATTAAAAATGGAAGCATTCAATGATTCCACCGGATTATTCATCGCAACTGATTCAGTAAGAATATTCAGGTCTGACTTAAGTTCCAGGAATAATAAAACCATATACAAGAGAAATACAGAAGAGATCATTACATATAAACTAAAGGATGATGATCCAGTTCCTGTAATGTGGTATGCTGTTACACAACTTTCAGGGGACAGCATCAATATTTTTCTGGAGGAAAACAGGCTATCGAGAATGGAAGTATATGAGAATGCGTTTATTCTCACACACCATGAAGCTTATCCAAAACGATTTGACCAGGTATCCGGCGATACCGTAACTATTTATTTTGATTCCACCGGAATTGATTACACTGAGGTTGAGGGCGGTGTCCTCAGCTTTTATTATACCTATGATAATGATGAACCGAGCGGTATTACAAAATCCAGCTCACAAAGAGCAAAGATTTATTTCAAAGATGATGAGGTTGATGAGGTAAAACTTTATATTTCGCCAATAAGTGAATTTTATCCTGAAAATCTTGTGGCTGGTAATGAATTATCTTATACTCTTCCAACGTTTATTATTCATAAGGGAAAACCAGTAAAGCATGATATTATGAAGATCGGCAATAAAAGACTCCTGAGAGATCAGAATAATAAACCGGAACTAAGCAGAACAAAAACAGAAGAAACAAAATGAGCACAGCTGAAAAAGTTTATACGCTGAGAAGCGAAGATCTTGTAAAGGTTTATAAGAAGCGTACTGTTGTAAAGAAAGTATCTGTACAGGTTTCACAGGGGGAAATAGTTGGATTATTAGGTCCGAATGGTGCCGGAAAAACCACAACTTTTTATATGATCGTTGGAATGATCAAACCAAACAGCGGAAGAGTATTTATTGATTCGCAGGAAATTACAAAAGAACCAATGTTCAGGCGGGCAAGGATGGGTATAGGTTATCTGCCGCAGGAAGCTTCAGTTTTCAGAAAGCTTACGGTTGAAGATAATCTTATGGCAATTCTTCAGATGATGGATATTCCGGGTAAAGAAAAAAAAGAAAGGTGTGAAAAACTTCTCGAGGATCTCAATATTGCTCACATCAGGAAGAGTCTCGGATATCAGCTTAGCGGCGGTGAAAGAAGAAGGACTGAAATTGCACGGGCACTGGCAACAAATCCGAAGTTCATATTGCTTGATGAGCCGTTTGCGGGTGTTGATCCTATTGCGGTGGAAGATATAATGAACATTGTCGCCAATCTTAAGAACAGGGGAATAGGAATACTTATTACAGATCACAACGTGCATGAAACACTCAGCATTGTTGATAAAGCATATATTTTGATAAACGGTAACATATTCAAATTTGGTACAGCAGAAGTTTTGGCTGATGATGCTGATGTGAGAAAACTATATTTAGGTGAGAAATTTAAATTGGACAGGTATTAGGAAGCGAATGGGTGAATCCGCCACCGCAGGCTGTTGCAAATTCCTGGAACAAAATCAGTTTATTTTAAATATAAGGGATGAAAAATTCCTCATAATACAGGCACAAAGAGCATGGGATTTATAATAGCTGATAGAAATCAAGAACACGTTT
>Ga0196971_1000338_pt1 | contig 40547 bp, 51 predicted proteins | sample S1v_1013CmetaG_FD_148660 | JGI IMG/M metagenome (GOLD analysis project Ga0196971, IMG submission 148660) | Soil microbial communities from Anza Borrego desert, Southern California, United States - S1+v_10-13C | ecosystem: Environmental > Terrestrial > Soil > Desert | place: USA: California...
TTCTATCTTAAAGGATATTTGCTGGAAAGTGTAACTAATATATGGGATAATTAGGAATAGAAACGAAAGGCCACCGCGCTAGCGGTTTAGTTCAACAATGCCCTCACGCTGCGGCACGGCGGGCGAGGGCAAGAAGTAGGCGTGCCTTGGGTTGCCGGATGCATTTGCTTTGGTGCGGAGGCAGGGCAACCACACCCCTTCACCGGGAGCGAAGCTCCGCCAAGGGGACAGGCTTTGCGGGTCCGGTTCAGTGGTGTCGTGAGTGCGGTAGTTATACGACAGATGGCGCAGATTGTATATGACATATTGTTTATTTTATTTTATGGGAGGTAGAGCTTAGTGACTAGATTAATGTTTACAACGATAATTTCTTTGGTAATGTTAGGTGTTTCTATTTATGCTCTTGTATTATTTATTATGCTTGCTCAGAGAGGAATTAAGGCACTCGATATTTACATAAACGAAAAAAGTAATAAGAACCTTTAGCGTTGCTACATTCATACTATTTGATATAACCAAAAAGTCCAACTTGTATTTGGATGCTTGATGTAATAAGAAACAAAGTGTGGCCCTATAAGGTGCAAACTCCTATGCTGAGTTTGATGGAGATTTAAACCCAAGAGAGACAGTATATACAAAACGACACATGTCAGGTTCCGGGTACCGGAAACGGTATATAGATATAGTAAGCAAGGCTCTGGAGCCACCATCCATCGTATAACACAAAGCCCTCACGCTGCGGTACGTGAAGCTGGGCAGGGAGCGTGCGTGCCTTGGGCGCTGCCACACCATCACCGGGAGCTAAGCTCCACCAAGAGAATAGGCTCTGCGGGTCCGGTTCAGTGGTGCCGTGAGTGCGGAACCGTTATATGACATATGGCGGATTTGCTGGAACACAGTAGTATAACTTTTGATTTAATCTTCAAAAAGGAATCAAAGTAGAAAATCATATTTCCTTTTGCCGGAAATAATACGCCTTATTTCAACTATATCATCGAACACTACATAGAAGACTAAGAAGTTCTCGATCATAAGCATTCTATAGCCTAAGCTTTGAGGTCTAATATCTTTTGGTACATTACCCATAAAAGGAAATTGCTCAAGTCGGGAAATTGAGGCATCAATTTTATCTACAAAACTAATAGCTGACTGAGGGCTATCAATTATTATATAATCGACTATTTCCGTTAAGTCCTTTACAGAACTTGGCAAGTACTCAATTTTATACTTCTTTTCCATTGATAGTCTCCCTTAAATCTTTCATCAGACTCTTATGTGAGATTCTATTGTTGGAATACTTGCTTTCAGCTTCTGCTATAGATAATTTTTGGTATAACTCAATAAGTGCTTGCTGCTTTTCGTAAAGGGCCATACTCATTACAACAAGATTACCTTGCCCATTCTTTGTTATAAATACAGGCTCGGATTCACTATGGCATATTTCGGATATATCATTGAAGTTATTGCGAAGATCAGAAATTGGTTTGATGATAGGCATTAAGATTCACCTCGCTTTATTTTATCATTATTACAATCATATTTTATCATAGTAATGATAAAATATGATAATGTTTTTTAAAATGACTTTTTATAACTCTGCCGCTGGAGCCTGCCATACATCACGTAACAATGCCTTCAGGCTGTGGCACGGCGGTGGGATTGTACAAGTGGTCAAATGGAGAAAGCTTTGAGAAGTTCATGGACATGCTTGATGAAGAAGGAGGGCAAGATGATAGATAATCTTATTATTAGAAAGTGTGATGCGAAAGATAAATCAGTATTTATTAAACTCAACCTGGATTTCATGAAAGAAACAATGGATGAGAATCCCTATTGGACAGCTTTGAAAATACCAACAGAAGAAGAAATGGGGAATGTATTCAAAGAGGCATTGAGTATGCCTGAGCATATAATGATTTTTGTTAGTGAAATTGATGGTGAGGTGGTTGGATATGCGAATACATGGACTGCTTATAGCATATGGTCTAGAGGCAAAGTTCTGACCGTTGACGATTTGTATATAGCTGCACCCTATAGAAGAAATGGTATTGGAGAGAAAATGATGGAATATTTGATAGAATTCGCTAAACAGAACAGATACAGTAGGGTCCAGCTACACGCAGAATTAACCAATGAAAGGGCTCATAGCTTATATAGGAAGTTAGGATTTGTTGAAGAGGAGATCATGTTTTTTATGAAGCAGATAGAGCTCTAGGATGCTTGATATATCTTCCATAGAAAACCTTGTGTCGGGAAAGAGCAAGAAGCAAGCGTGCCCTGGGTTTCGGGAGAGATTGTTCCGGAGCAAAGGCAGCAACCACATATCTTTTATAGTTAATTGTGAGTCACAAGAAGGATTGGACTATTACTGGGAAAAGCTCTCCGAAATGCTTTAAAGTAGATCCTTGATGATAAGTTTCTTTTTTATGAAGATGTGTTTGAGGTAATCCCGCAGCTGAGTAAACGCTTTAAGTTGGGGGTAATATCAGATACATGGCCTTCTCTGGATAGAGTATATAAAAATGTAGGATTGCGGAATTATTTTTCTGCATTTGTTATGTCATCCAAGGTTGGGGTTGTAAAGCCGCATGAACAAATGTTCAGAACAGCTATTTCAGAGCTGGATATAGATCCGGCAGAGGCTGTGTTTATAGATGATAATTTGAAGAATATTGAGGGCGCTAAAGATATAGGGATGAATGCCATATGGATGTTGAGGGGAGAAGAAGCAAATACAGATAAAGATCATGTTTGCATTAATAGCTTGAAAGAGCTATTAACAATATTCAGTAATGGTTAAGGGATAGGCAGCTTTATTGAGTTTGGCTTTTCAAGTCTGGTTCAGCGGTAATGCAGACAAAATTTCAATTATATAAAGCGGAGCTTATGGGTATAGAGGAGGAGAGAATATGAGATTAACTGAGTTTGAGGGATTCATAGTAAGCTTGTTTGAGAGCAGGGATAATGAACATTTTCATGAACAAAGCGGAATTACAGTGAGGGGTACAGAAGATATATCAAGAATAGGATATTGCACGAATCTAACACTTGATACCATTGAAGAAGGTAGAAAAAATAACGTCGATATGATTATTACTCATCATGATGCCTGGAAATTTATTTTTGGTCTAAAAGAGGCATGCCGGGAAAAATTAACGGAATACAACATATCACATTATTTTGCTCATCTACCGCTGGATGACTGTAATTTTGGGACAAACAATTCTTTGGTTGAAAAGCTGGGGATAAGTATTATTGAGAGGTCTCATAATGAAGATGGCTTTTATTGTGGAAGGATTGCAGAGTTTGATGAAGAGATGGAATTTGAAGAGCTGGTGAAAAAATTGGAGATGATTCTTGAAGAACCAGTAAAGGCATGGAAATTCAAAGCTGGCGGCATAAAAAGAGTTGGCCTGGTCTGTGGGGGTGGAGGTTCAACTGTAGATGTGAGAGAAGCCTTTGAGAAAAAATGTGATGTCTATATAACAGGTGAAAAAGTCCTATACACTATTGAGTATGCTAAATTTGCGGGGATGAATCTAATAATTGGCAGTCATACCTTTACTGAATTATTCGGGATAGAAAGTCTTGCTAAAAAAATTGCCGATAAATATAGAGATGTTGATATTATAAGGTTGTACGAAGAGCATCTTGAGGCATAGCAAAGGTTGTTTTATATACACACGGCAAAGTAATGGAAGCAAATGATAGGGGGAATAAAGTTGAAATACCGCTGTCTGATTATGGATCATGATGATACAGTAGTCAAAAGCACACCCGACATCCACTATCCCTCATTTGTGGAAGCCTTGAAGGTTCTAAGACCAAATATGAAACCTTTATGCCTTGAGGAATTTGTTTCATATTGTTTTAACCCGGGGTTTTCTGAGTTATGTAAAGATATACTGAAGCTTAATAAAGAGGAACTGGAATATCAATACAAGGTATGGAAAAGCTACACAAATACGAAAATACCTGACTTTTATCCGGGTTTCCCCGAATTTATAATAGAATATAAGGAATTGGGCGGTATAATAGCTGTTGTTTCTCACTCGGAGAGCGAACAGATTGCCAGGGATTACATGCTGAACTGCAGGTTGAATCCGGATTTAATTTTCGGCTGGGAATTGGAAGAGCATAAGAGGAAGCCTAACCCGTATCCAATAATTGAAATTATGAAAAGCTTCGATTTGGATAGCAGTGAGATATTGGTGGTAGATGACTTAAAACCCGGACTGGATATGGCAAGAAGCTGCAATATAGCATTTGCAGGAGCAGGATGGTCACATGTTATTCCGGATATAAAGGAATATATGAAGCTGAATTCAGATTATTATTTTTCTACAGTTGACTCTTTTAAGGGATTTATATTATCAGCATAAAGATTTATGAAAGAAGGCTTATCAAGTGAAGGAACAGATCAAAGAATTTATATTGGGCATTGGTGCGGATGTGTGTGGTGTCGCTAACATCGACCGTTTTTCCAATGCACCTGAAGGCTTTCACCCAAAGGATATTTTTCCTGACTGCAAATCTGTCATCGTATTCGGCATCTCCCTCCCCAAAGGACTGACAAAGGTGGAGCCGAGACTGATATACGGCCATTTCAACTATGCTGCATGTCCGGAGGTTGATTGGATCGCCTTCAGGGCAGCAAGAGAGATCGAAAGGCTCTATGGAGGGTACGCTGTACCGCTACCTTCAGATGGTCCTTATGAATACTGGGACGCGGAAAAACTGGAAGGCCGCGGCTTGATATCAATGAAGCATGCCGCCGTACTGGCGGGACTCGGAACACTTGGTAAAAATACTTTGCTGCTAAATGAAAAGTATGGTAATTTGTTGGTTCTGGGTGTAGTTCTGACGGATCTCGACCTTGTCTCCGACCAGCTTGCGGAAAGCATCTGTATTGAAGGCTGCAGCCTGTGTATCAGAAGCTGCCCATCGCAGGCATTGGATGGTCAGCGTGCAAATCAGACAAAGTGCAGGCCGAATACATACGGAACTAATGCCAGAGGTTATGGCACCGTCAACTGCAATAAATGCAGGGCTGTCTGCCCGATGAGGTTCGGGAAGAAGGAGAAGAGCATTTTTATGGATAATTCAATTGAATTCACCGAAGCGAAGACAGAAGACCTCAGCACGATGCGGGAGCTTTACAATTACTACATAATGAATACCACTGTGACCTTCGATCTGGACAAAATCACATTGGAAGAATTCAAGAACAGGGTATTTATAAATCATGACAAATATAAAACGTTTCTTATTCATGCAAATAAGGAATTATTAGGCTTCTGTTTCCTGACGCAATTCAAGAAAAAACCCGCATATGATAAGACTGCAGAATTAGGGTTATATTTAAAACCACAGTTTACAGGAAAGGGAATAGGTATAGAAATAGTCAATTATATGGAGAACATTGCAAAAATAAACCATTTTGAGATGATAATTGCCTCCATTTCCGGCGAGAATGTTCCAAGCATGAAATTATTCAGAAAACTGGGATACGAGCAGTGTGCACATTATAAAGGAATTGCTGTAAAATTCGGAAGGAAGATGGATCTTGTAGATTTTCAGAAGGCGATATAATTAGCGGAAGCTCTGGGACGAAGATTGTCTAATAAAAAGGTTGATAGGATATATTGCAGCGATTTGGAAAGAACCGTGCAGACGGCAGAAATAGTCAACAAGTACGTCAAGAGCAGTATTATTGTACGGGAAGAATTAAGAGAGATACATATGGGCAGGTTTCATATTCAGGATGCAGCTACGATAGAAGCTGAGAATCCTTACTTCTGGGATGTGTGGTCCAGCAGGTCCTATGATATACCTTATCCGGAGGGAGAGTCCGGACATATAGATGTCTTTTAATAATGGGAGGGGAACCAATGAAATTATCGAATATATGTATAATTACAGAAGATGTACCTGCATTAACCCGATTTTACGAAAAGGTGCTGCAGGTCAAAGCAGATGGAAATGAAACCCATGCCTCGCTGGCCATAGGAGGAGAGGGCATTGCAATTTATTCAAAAAAAGCCGCTGAAAACGACATGCACTTTGATTTCTCAAAGCATTGGGGCTCAGGCAACTTTTCAATAGGCTTGAATGCTGATGATGTTGATGAGGAGTATGAAAGGCTGAAGTTACTTGATCTTGAGTTTGTCACTACTCCAACTACCTATCCATGGGGGGCAAGATCTGTTCACTTCAGAGATCCCGATGGAAATATCATATGCTTTCGGACGATTCTTGATTATGAGCGAGGTGAATAATTATGCTGATTCCATTTAGCTCTTCGGGCAGAGGCCCAGCAATATTGATAAACTGTTTTTTAGGGGCATGGATTTTTATGTTGGCTTTTAAACAGAACTCAATATTTCTGGCCAGAAATAGCAGTGAGATAACCGAAATCGTTACCGGTATATTAATTATTCTCTTTTCACTGTATGACAGCTATAAGAAAAAAGAAAAAAATACTGTGTGGGAAATACCAACCTGGCTTATAGGCAGTTTAATTCTTATTATTGGCATAGCATTTTATTTATATAACAATTCACTGCTTTAATACAAAAGGATAAGTATTAAACTTGGGAGGGTATGGATGAAAAGCACTATTACGATTCAACATACAAAATTGAAGGGGGTAAAAATATATGGCAGATTCGGTATTGATAGTATATGCAACTCGTTATGGCTCAACGAAAGAAGCAGCGGAAGCAATTGCTGCAGCGCTGAAGGAAAATGGTCTTGTGGTAGACATTAAGCCTGCCCGGGAAGCGGGCACAGTCACAGGGTATGATGCGATCGTACTGGGAGCGCCTCTCTTCATGTTCCATTGGCACAAGGATGCCCTCCGTTTCCTTTCAAAGCACAGTAAAGCTCTCGCAGAACGGCATGTAGCTGTTTTTGCACTCGGACCTACTCACGATCCATATGACAGGGAGGAATGGCAGGCTTCACGCTCCCAGCTTGATAAAGAGCTGATGAAGTTCCCATGGCTCAAGCCTGTTGCTATTGAAATATTCGGAGGTAAATACGATCCGGCAAAGCTATCCTTCCCGCTCAACTTATTTGCCGGCGAGGTACCGGCAAGTGATATACGGCACTTAACGGCGGTACGTACCTGGGCTGGCAGCCTGGCCGGGAAGCTTTAGGCTGTTTTACTGCAATGAAGTATTTTAGGGGGTTAATTCATGTATAATGAAGTAATTAAACAGCTTATGGAATATTCGTGCCCGTCAATCAAGTACAGGATAAAAAAAGAAATACTTGAAGAAGATTCAGATATGGACCAGTCACAGTATGAAATCCTTCAGGATAGTAGAGTTCAGTACGTTTTCAGCTGGCAGAACAATGATGGATATATAGGAGAAGTTTTTCATGGGGGATGGATCCCTCAGGAAAAAAGAAAATATAGTACGACAGGTGCTGAATCCGCATTAAGATTCTTAAGGGAAATGGGATTAAGCAAGGAGCATGAGTTTATAAGGAGAGGACTTGAAGCGCTTCTAAGAGAGGGATGGAACAAGGGCAGCTCAAAATGGAACAGTTATATCCCTGAAATCGGATTACATGGGGAGGATTATATACGTTCTGTGGTCTTTTCATATTACGGCATTGAAGATTATGATTTCATACAGACTGAGATACAGCGGGCTTTGGAAGTTTTAATCAGGTCAGAAGATATTCGGAATTTTGATGATATCACCGGAGTATATAAAAATAAAAGCTTTTATAATAGTGCAGTTGTCCTTCCGGAAATTTACCATCTCAGATTATTGGCATTCACATATGGATGGCGGAATAAAGAAAGCGTTGGCAAGGTAAAAGAATGTATTGAACACTTGATTAGTTTGTCTCCCATTCCTGATATATATATAAAATACAAAAGCCAGCTGATAGCACCTGCAATGCTGTTTCCAAGAGATCTGTCGAAAAGGTTAAGTGATTTTATGGATAGAGACTGGTTCCAATGGTTTCATACCTTTGATCTTTTTGCACGGCTTGGCGTGGTTAAGGATATACCTCAACTTTTGGACCAACTGAACGAGCTTAAAGCTATACTTCAGCAGGGAGAAGGCTTTTTTAGGATTAAGCCTGATGATTATGGGTTTAAAAAATGGGGCTGCTATACCGGCTTGGCACTGGAGAAGGATTGGAAAAATGATCGGTGGATGTATGACATGACTTTCAGAAGCCTGCTAATATTAAAATATGCAGGGGAGTTATGATACACATACTTGCCTGGAGGTAAAGAGGATGTTCAAAAGTAAAAGAATCAATATGCTCATTGTTATAACTATCCTTGTTGCAGTTTTATGGTTAATCAGGCTGATTCCCTCAGGAATTTGCATATTGGCAGCAAAAAGCTATATGGAGGATAAATACCCAGAAAGAAAATTCCGGTACAGCTTTGTTGAATACTCATCAAACCATGGCAAATACTTTGTGCATTTTGTCGACAAGGACGGCAACAGGACTAATGTTATGACAACAGTTTTCGGAGTGGATTATGACCCTCTTGATCCGCCGGGTTGATATCGGCAGCAGAATTGAAGTGTTTTCAAAATTAATCCGTAAGTATTCTTATTTTAGATACCTTGGTACAATATTGAATAATAGATTTGATTTGTAAAACCAGAGTGTTAATTGAACCTTATAAATGAATATTATACAAAAGGGAGGATATAAAAATGACAAGAAAAGCTTTTAGTGCTGAAGGTGCCGTTGCTGTCGGGCCTTATTCACATGCTGTTGAATCCGGTGAGCTGGTTTATCTATCCGGACAAACACCAATAGATCCGAAAACCGGGAAAATCGCCGAAGGCGATATTTCTGTTCAGACAGAGCAATGCTTTAAGAACTTATTCAAGGTCTTAAATGCTGCAGGGTTGACACCCGATGATGTCATTAAGGTCAATGTATATCTTGCTGATATGGCTGATTTTAGTGCGATGAACTCAGTTTATTCTGAGCAATTTTCCGCTCCATATCCTGCCCGGACAACTATTGGAGTGGCTGCACTGCCTATCGGCGCACGGGTTGAAATTGAAATGGTTGCAAGAAGAGGCTAGCTTGTCGTTACAGAAAAGTGCCAGAAAGCCCAACCATACTTGACGGCTTTAGCCGTGGGATGAATGGCACTGATAGTTTATAGTAATGTTGCAGTAGATATAAAATATTGATACGATAGAGTTATGGGACAAGAATATAAAAGAACATCAACCACAGTTTCGTTAATCAACTATCATTTCGTTTTCTGCCCGCGCTATAGGCGTAAGGTCCTGGTGGGCGAGGTAGAAACATGGTTCAAAGAGCTCCTGTATGAAATAAGTGGAGAGATGGGTATAGACATCTTGTAGAAGATTGCTTCGCAATCTTCTATACCTGCATCATTTGCCAAGTCTATGGACCAGAAGCTACTTTGTATCTACTGCCGGTAAGGGACGAAAACGGTAAAATTATAACTACGAAAGGGAACCGGGGGAAAAAGGAGCTTTTGAGGCTTGGAGATTTTATTGCCAATTCAGAAGAAAAACAGTTCTAGGGGGTTAATATGAAGATTTGTATTTTGATGGGAAGTCCCAGGCTTAATGGAAATACGGCGGAATTATTAAAGCCGTTCATCACGGAGCTGCAAGCAAAAGACGCAGAGGTTGCATATATTACTTTGACAGACAAGCATATTTCTTCCTGCCTCGGCTGTTATACCTGTCAGCACATTACAGGCGAATACGGCTGCAAACAGCAGGATGATATGCAGGCTATCGTTAAGGAAATCATAAGCTCGGATTGTTTTGTCCTTGCAACACCTATTTATACATGGTACTGCCCGCCGGAAATGAAGGCTATGCTTGACCGTTTCTATGGGATGAATAAATTTTACGGCAGAGGTGAGGGCTCTCTCTGGCAAGATAAAAGGTGTGCTATCATCGCAACCCATGGGTATGATGTCCAATATGGAACCGAACTCTTTGAAACTGGAATCAAACATCTTTGTGAACATTCTAATTTAGAGTATTTGGGAATGTACTCAGTGAGAGATGAGGATGACAAAGCGTCCTTCCAGAGAGAGCAGGCTGTAAACGGTGCAAGGGAATTTGCCCGGCTGCTACTCGCAAAATTGGTATAATCCCAACTACAAAGCAATGAAGAGGCAGTACTAAGTCTTCTCAGATTTACAGTGCTTAAGAGTCGCCGAGGGGTATCTTATGGATATTGATCAATTGAAGCATAAGTTGAGGGAATTGAAAAAGACAGAAGATCGCATACGCTATGGAAACGGTCCGGCAGCGCCTACAATGAAGCATGTCTGGGATGACTATTTTTGCACGAAATCATTCAATGAGCTTACAGTGAAGTATCCATTATGGAAGTTAGCAAAGTTAGATAAACAAGAATTGAAGGAAGTATTTGAGGAGTACTTTTACAGTGTATATTTTCAGAAGTACAAGGAAAGCGGATTGAGTTTTGATGATATCCATGATCCTGGTGTTTTATCCGTTTTCGGATTACAGCCGGGAGCGACCGTTGATGATGTGAAGAGAAAATTCAGGGAACACAGATTTGTCAAAGGCTGTTGGCGTGATTCTGAGATTTATTCTATACTTGAGCACGAGTTGTGAATTCCGGAGAAAAGTATATTGAGGTTATAAGCTAAATATGTGAATTAATTGTTGAGCAGTGTTTTGGCATTTTGTTTCTGTGGGGAAATTTACATTTTGTTCCTGATATAATATAATAATGGAAAGTAACAAAGGGGGGAATACTATGCCGGACTTTGGTAATCCTTTTTCCGGTCTTGCTAAAGACCGAAAGCTGACCGAACAGGAATTGATAAGGGCAATCAGATTCATGATCTCTGCAGAATATGAGGCAATACAATTGTATATGCAATTAGCTGAATCGACGGACAACATGCTGGCAATTGAAGTATTAAAGGATGTTGCAGATGAAGAGAGGGTCCATGCGGGAGAGTTTTTAAGACTTTTAAAAGAGCTGGCTCCTGATGAGGAGAAGTTATACGCAGAAGGGGCAAAAGAAGTTGAAGAAGAGATTGAGGCATTTAAAGAATAATTCTGGAAGTAGTAATAACGGTTAAGTATAGAGAAGAGACAGCATCAATATAATTTGACAGGAAACAGATAAGGCGGTTACGATACCTGTCTTGTCTGTTTTTTTGGAAAGAGGTTTTACAATGGCAGTTAAAAAGCAGTTCTGGGAGAATCCTTATTTGACAGAAATAGAAGCCAAGGTGACAAGCGTTAGTGGAGACATTGTTACGCTGGATAGGACAATAGCCTATGCTTTTTCAGGAGGACAGCAGTCTGATTCAGGAACAATAGGCGGATATGAAATTATAGAGGCTAAAAAGGAAGGCAAGGAAATCTTGTATAAAGTAGATCAAAACCATTGCCTGAAAGAGAATAATGATGTCCTGGTCAAAATTGACTGGGAAAAGAGATATAAAATAATGAGATTGCATTTTGCCGCCGAGCTGGTTTTAGAGTTGGTTTATCAGGAATTTGACCGGCCGGAAAAAATCGGAGCAAATATAACATCAGAAAAGGCGAGGCTGGATTTTCACTGGAAGGGAAACATATCACATATCTTTCCGGTGCTTGAGGACAGGATAAAAAGTCTGATCTGCTCAGATCTGAGCATAGTCAGCGCTTTTGAGGATGAGGAAAGTGAAAGGAGATACTGGGAAATAGAAAACTTTGCAAAGGTAGCCTGTGGGGGCACACATATCAGGAAAACAGGTGAAATAGGTTCGATATCATTGAAAAGAAGTAATTTGGGCGGCGGTAAGGAGAGGATCGAAATATACCTGAACCAGCAATAAGAATTACCGGATGGTAATACCGTTAGTATTCATGCAGATGTAAAGTGAATCTCCATTGCTTTCAGAAAACAATTCAGGTCAAAGGAGGTGTGGTTATGAAAAAATCATTCAATGAAAAGCTCCGTAATGCAGGGGATTTACCCAAGGTTGAGTTCATAGAGCCTGACAATAAGATGGCAAAGCGCTTTGGAAGCGGCAACATGCTTGTGGCAGCCCCGATGGAATATGATGAAATAATGAAAAGAATACCCGAAGGCAAGCTTATTACATCGGATGAAATCAGAGCATTTCTTGCCAGAAAGCATAAAGCCGATTTTACCTGCCAGCTCACAGCGGGAATATTCATCAATGTAGCTGCGAATGCGGCAAAGGAACGGGAGAATACGGGAAGCGGCGATATGACGCCATATTGGCGCACTTTGAAAAAGGGCGGCGAGCTGAATGAAAAATATCCCGGCGGGATTGACCAGCAAATGTTTCTGTTGGAAGCAGAAGGCCATGAAATTGTGAAGAAGGGCAAGCGCTACTTCGTAAAGGATTTTGAGGAAGCATTGTATCAGTTATAATTAGATCAAGGAGCTAAGGCTAGTTAAAGAGGTATTAAGATGGAAGAAAAAAGAGCTTTATGGAACTTTCAGCAGAATTTGCTGAGAGACATGCTATCAAAACCGGGTAAATTCAGTGAGGCAATTGAGCTATGTCTGAAGCAGCACGCAATGGTTCATTCCTCGGAGATGTCATCAATAGATGCTGAGACATTTGAAGATGAATTGTGGAAAGGCCTGGATGAGGAAACATTTCATAATGTGACAGGCGTCAAGGATCGGACTATTGCTTATGGTATGTGGCATTCAGCAAGGATTGAAGATATTACAATGAATATTTTGGTTGCAGGTGATACTTAGGTAATTAACACTAATAACTGGCTTGAAAAGACCAACTCAAGTATCTGTGATACCGGTAACGCAATGAGAGGCCAGGAAATCCTTGAATTCAGCGCTGATATAAATGTGCAGGAACTGAGGAATTATAGGATGGCGGTTGGACGGAAGACTCGCGAAATAATCATTGAATTCAGGCCTGAGGATTTGAAAAGAAAGATGGAGCCGGCAAGGCTGCAGCGTATTATGGATGAAGGGGCTGTGGTAGATGACGAGAGGGCTAGTTGGCTGATTGACTTCTGGGGTAGGAAGAATGTAGCAGGAATATTGTTAATGCCTGTAACGCGCCATCATATTGTACATCTTAATGAATCAATGAGTGCCAGAAGAAAATGTTCGAAATTGAAATGAGGGTTTCAGATACTGAAGAATATAGGAAGATTGCCTAGCGTGAAAAATAACTCGGCATGAAGTAAAAAAGGGCGCACCAAATGGATGATTTTTATGAAGATACTCAGAGAAGCACTGGAAAAGAAAAAGATTGATATAGACATGGTAGGCATTAAGGCACATGAAACAGAAAAGGCATTGATTTCAATCCGAAGATTGGTGAAATGAAAATAGAGTGGCTTGATATCAAGGAGAATAAAAAAGGCACTATAAAAGTGCATTTTTAAACAGGTCTGCGTCTTAATTTACTTATTTCGGCTTCGTGGTAGCCATACATTTCAAAAAGAGATCTGTTGGTCTCTCTGAGTTCATCAAAGCCGCTCTTCATTTCACCGGAAAGATGAGCAACTTGACTGGTTAGATTGTCTATATCGGCTTTATGAAACTCAGAAGCCTTTTGCAGGGATGATAATATCTGACCATGTTCCTTTAATTGAGTTTTCATTATATGGACATCCGACTCAACATTACCAAGCCTTGACTCAACATTACCAAGCCTTGATTCAACATTACCAAGCCTTGAATCGATGGTTTCAAGCTTTTCGTTGGTTTTATTCTGATTATTCTTTAGATCCTTCAGCTCATTCAGTATCTTGCCAAGCAGCTCTTCCATGGTAACACGCTCCTTTGTTATAGTATATAACATTTTAAGATAGTTATCAAACTATTTTGCCAAATTTAGGATAATGGTATAATATGTTGATAGGGAGGGTCGTATGAATATAGCATTTAAAAGGGCAATACTTCAAGATGCGGAAATGATACAAAAGGGTCAGATAAGGTGCTTCGGGGGATATTTGAATAAATACCATGATGATGAAGCTAATCCATGCAATGAAAGTTTGGAAAGCATAAGAAACAGTATAATGAATCAATTTTTCTACAAAATCCTTGCAGATGACAAATTTGCCGGAGCCATATATGTGCATGAGAATCCGGATGCACAGCATTTCAAGCTGCATACGGTCTTTATACTGCCGGAATATCAGGGGCTGGGGCTGTGCCAAAAGGCGATTGATTATATAGAAGAGCAGCATAGTGAAGCTTTTGAATGGGAGTTGGAGACTCCCCATGACTTGACAAGGAATCATCATGTTTATGAGAAAAAAGGTTACAGAAGAACAGGGATTGAATTTAAAGTAAATGATAATATGACTCTTATACATTATAGAAAAAGTATAAATGGAGGAGAAAAAGAATGAAACGTGCTTTGTTGGTAATTGACGTACAAAATGAATATTTTACAGGTAAAAGGCCTGTTACCTATCCCCCAGGCAGTCTGAACAATATTACCAGGGCAATTGAAGCCGCCCATGGGAAAGATGTGCCGGTAATAACAATCCAGCACTCAGCTCCCCAGAAGGATGCAGTAACCTTCAGGAAAGGGACGGAGGAATGGAAGCTTCATTCTGAAATAGAGGAAGCGGGTTATGACTATTTGATTGAAAAGAATCTGCCGGGCAGTTTTACAGGAACTGACCTGGAAGCATGGTTAAGGGAACGGGATATCGACACGCTAGTTATAACAGGATACATGACTCAAATGTGCTGTGATACAACAGCCAGGCAGGCGGTCCACCTGGGTTTTTCCGTTGAGTTCCTGTCAGATGCAACAGGAACTTTGCAGATTTCAAACTATGCCGGGTCGGTAACAGCAGAGGAGCTTCACAGAGCGATACTTGTCACCCAGGCAATGAGGTTCTCAAAGGTGCTGACAACGGAAGAATGGATAAAAAGCCTGGACATATAATTATTAGTAGGGATTGCATGTATTAATTTTTGCGCCTGTATACTGACTCATTTTCTTTTTTTAGACAATAAGGTAGTTTATATGGTGGGGATTTGAATTTTTTTACAATAGATATGGTAAGCTTTAGTTGGTATATGGTAAAATAAAGACAATGATCAAGCAGAGGTGATTCTTTTGGATGATAAGGTATTTGAGCTGCTGGAAAAAGTATTTATTGAGCTTCAGGATACAAAAAAAGAAGTGAAGTCAGCAAATAGCCACATTGTCAGATTAGAGGATGAATTTCATTATAAGTTTGGTATCTTATCGGATGAAGTATCACTGGAGAGGAAAGATATCACGGCTATAAAAGAGAAGTTGGAAGTAATAGAGAAAAAAATTGATAAGCATGATATCAAAATACAGGTAATAGAAGGCGGTAAGAAAAAAACCATATAAATAAGAACGGTGAGGCTAATTATGTACATTAGCCTTTTTTCATAGGATAGAGTTATAAAAGGAGGAATAAACATGAGCAGCATTTTTACAGGCCCTATACTTGGTCTGGGTAAAGCGGACCTTCCCTTTGAAGGTGCGACAGCATATCTGTCTCAAAGTGATGACCATCAGATCCTTTTTATGGAATTTGACAGGGATATAGATTTGCCGGAGCATTCTCATGAAGATCAGTGGGCAGTTGTTCTGGAAGGTAAGATCGAACTGGTGATAGGTGGTGTGAAGAAGGCTTACAGCAAAGGTGACAGATACCATATCCCTGCCGGGGTAAAGCATTCAGGCAAAATTTATGCTGGATATGCCGATATTACATTTTTTAATGAGCACAACAGATATAAAGTAAAATAAGTGATAGTATCAAGGAGATAGAAGATGTTGGAGAAGAAATATGCACTAATGGCTCTTTTAATTACAGCACTTTATACTTTAATGATTTTGAATAGCGTCAATTACAATTTCTCCGAATTCAAGCTCAGTGTAAAAACCATATTCGGACAGGAGCTTACTATGGAAGAAATGAAAGGCTCCAGTATTTATAAAGCCTATAGCTTGATCGAACATGATACGGGTTCAGAGGAAATAAATGAATTCCTGAATAAGAAAAGTAAAAACATTCTTGGGTCATTTGAATCCTGGGATTATCCCTATGGTTATGTGAGTATATGGTATAGTGGAGAAGAGAAAACAAAGGTATTTGTCAAAACAATAAACTTCAGGGCCCCATATACTGCAAAGCTTACTTTGGAAGAGCTCGATTCTGTTTTTGCATGCAGTACCCCTGAAGAAATATTCAATATCCTTGGAGAGCCTGCGATTCTTGGAAAAACCTATGACAAGAATAGTAATGCTGCTGAACTTAGCTACGAATGGGGAATACAAGCAAGCTTACCTGAAAAATTCATTGAGGATACTGAGAAAAAATATGGAGTGTATATCAGGCAGCCTATGAGCTATAGCTCTCCTTTAAACCTTTTAAAAAGGACAGAAAATAAATTCCGCTTAAGAGTGTCGGTAAACGCTGACAATACTATTACAGGCTTTTCGCTTGAAGAATATAAAAGGCAGCGCTTGAGATAAGAAAAGAGTAATATATAGGATCCACAGAGAAAGATAAGATAGCAGTCAATTAACAGCAGCGGGGGGGATTATTGTTTGATAGCCATAAGAAATTCTGCAAAAGCCATAATTATCGAAAATGGTAAGATATTGTTCACCAAAAATAAGGATCACCTGGGTTTCTTTTATTTGCTTCCGGGGGGTGGTCAGGAGCACGGGGAGTGCTTGATAGAAGCCTTGAAAAGGGAATGTATGGAGGAAATATCGGCAGATGTTTCTGTTGGAGATATAAGATTCATAAGAGAATATATAGGGAAAAACCATGAGTTTGCGGAATGGGATTCTGAGATTCATCAGATAGAGTATATGTTTGAATGCAAATTGCTTCCGGGTGCGAAGCTCAAAAACGGAGCTGTGCCTGACACCATGCAGATAGGAGTTGAATGGCTTGACCTGGAGAGGTTAGGTGATTACAGGATTTATCCCAATGCATTGAAGGATGTAATTAATGAAGATGGAACATTTAAAAGCCGGATATATTTAGGAGATGCAAACTAGGATATATCCTGATAACCCCGTGGGGAACGGTTCATAACCGTTCCGAAGAATAAGGAGCGGTGTGTCAGGGAGGGATTCTACCATATCATAAGAAAGAAATATTATTAAGGATGGTAATTATGAACATAGCTATTATTGGGAGTGGTTTTATAGCAGGAGTTCATGCACAGGTGCTGAAAGAGCTTGGACATACTGTTTCAGCCGTTGTCAACGTGAATGTAAAAAGTGCAGAAGCTTTTGCCAGGCAGTATAAGGCAGAGAGCTTCGGAGATGATTTTGCTTTGGCATTAACTGAAAATGTAGACTGTGTGCATGTCTGTACCCCGCCGGTGCTTCATTACAAAGCGGTCAAGGCGGCACTAAATGCAGGCAAGCATGTAATATGTGAAAAACCTATGTGCCTGAATCCTGATGAGGCAAAAGAACTGATGCTTCATGCAAAGGCAAGGAATCTGGTAGGAGCAGTGAATTTTAATGTACGTTTTTATGATGCATGTAAAAAAGCCAGAGAATTTATCTCTACTCCTGCTTTTGGAGGTATTTGCCTTATACATGGCTCTTACCTGCAGGAATTTCATGCACTGCCCGATGCGTATACCTGGCGTTATAAGCCCGAGCTGGCAGGACAAATGCGTGCTACTACTGAAATAGGCTCGCATTGGATTGACCTTGCCCGTTTCTGGACCGGACTGGAAATCAAAGAGGTATCGGCGAACTATGGAAGGTTTACTCCAGACAGGTATGTGTCCGATGGGATAATGTACAAGGATGAAAAGGAAAACTCAAAAAAAATTACCGTTGATTCAGATGATGCAGCAGTGATTTCCATAAGATTCAGTAATGGTGCAATCGGGAATCTCCTACTTTCGGAAGTATCCCATGGAAGAAATAACAGGATCAGCATTGAAGTAAGCGGCACCACGCAATCCATCTGGTGGAATTCGCAAGACCCATATTATCTTAACAGCAGTCGGAAATCCGGAGGGGTGAACACACAGATCAATGCATTTAGCGGAGGCTTCCCCAATACATTTAAGGTTTTTTTTGAAGAGGTTTACAAGGATATTGAAAACGGAAGGCCATCTGAAAATCCAGCCTATCCGACCTTTTATGACGGGTATGTAAATTCTGCCGTGTGTGCAGCCATATATGAAAGTGCGGAAAAAAATTCAGCGTGGGTTAAGGTAAAGCAAGCTTGGTTTTGAAACAAAAAGTTTTGAGGAGGGTTTTTATGGAGGAAAACACTAATAGAGTACACCCTGACACAGAAAAAATCATCCAACACTATAAGTTTGATAGATTGCCTGTAGAAGGCACTTTATTCAAGGGCACATATTGTTCCGCAGTGGAAACGGATAAAGGAACACCTGCCGGAACAGCAATGATCGGTTTATACAGCGAAAACCCGTTAAGTGTATCCTGCTTTCACCGCTTACCTTATGATGAAATCTGGCATGTATACGGCGGAGATCCCTTCAAACTGATTTTGCTTCATCCCAATGGATCAAGCGAGGATATACTTATGGGCTGTGATCCCTTGGAAGGCCAGAGGGTACAATTCGTTGTACCTGCAAATACCTGGCAGGCGGGTTCCATTGTCCCAGGAGGGAGGTATGCTTTATTCGGCTGTACCATGGCGCCAGGGTTTAATGGAGAGGATTTTGAGGCGGCTGTTCCTGAAGAACTGATCAGGCAGTATCCTGAACGCTCTCTGGATATCATGCGGTTGAGCGTCAACGGTCACGAGACAAAAATGCCGGAAGGCTTCAAAAGATAAAAGCTGCTGATAATATATGTATTATTCCACATTTGTTATGGCATAGTATATAATGTATAAAATCTGAATTTCAATAATATGGAAGTTGAGGGTGAGGCTTTGAGTCTGCTGTTTTTAGTATTGAGCACAGTGGTAATGCTTGCAGGGCTTGCAGGAGTCTTTTTACCGGTGCTTCCCGGAGTGCCTCTTGTATTTACAGGAGCGCTGATTTATGCCTGGAGTACGGGTTTTCAGGTTATAACCGTAGGCAATATCATATTCTTTGCAGTCCTGACTGTAATAGCTTCAGCAGTCGAATATGTTGGAGGAGCTTTAACAGCCAGGAAGTACGGAGCCTCAAAGTATGGTCTTCTGGGCGGCATACTCGGCGGTATACTCGGGCTAGTGGTTCTAGGCATACCTGGTCTGATAATCGGGCAACTGGCAGGCGTTATACTGGGGGAGCTGTACTTCGGAAAACAAATGAAGGAATCCTTCACTTCAGGCTTTGCCATGTTTGTCGGTTATATTTTAGGAAGTACTGTTAAGGTCTTTTTCGCAGGACTGATAATGATAGTGTTTTATATAAAGGTCATAGGAGCCCTTTAAGGATGTAAATCCAGGGGATGTTTCGTCTGTCGCTGCAGATAAATGAAACATCCTTTTGCTTTTTAGACAGGAGTGGTCGAATTAACTGATTTATCTGTTTTAGGAGAATATGAAGGAAAATAATGATAAATATAGAAATATATATAATATCGGTAACTCTGTAAATGTGATAAAGTCATGGCAAGAACAAGGTGCTGAGATTATGTATTTTACAACTGTCAGGAATTTTATAATGGAGGATGTATGAAGAGGATTAGCTTATTAACTGTCCTGATTTGTATTGCTACACTGTTTGCATCATGTACAATTAAAAAGGAAGTAGCAAAGGATGCTATTATTGAAGAACAGATACTGAAGAGCGGTTCTGAGGATTCCAATTATGTTGAGCTAAATAGAGTGAAAGAAAATATCTGGGTACATACCACCTATACTGATTATAAGGGAAACAGAACTCCATCAAACGGCCTGGTCATTGAAACTTCAGATGGGCTTGTTCTGATTGATACTCCATGGAATAACGGGCAAACAATGGAACTCATAAAACTTACCAGAGGAAGGCTTAACAAGGATTTTTCCCTGGCCATTATAACTCATGCCCATGAGGACAGAATTGGTGGAATTGATACCCTGCTTGAAAACAAAATTGATACTAGAAGTACAAGCCTGACTGCAGAGTTAGCTGAAAAAAACGGTTTCAAGAAACCCACACCATCACTTGATTCAAATCCGGATATCAAAGTTGGAGAAGTCGTTGTTGAAGTGTTTTACCCTGGAGAAGGGCATTCAGCGGATAACATTGTTGTTTGGCTTCCCCAATATAAGGTTTTATTTGGTGGTTGTTTAATCAAAAATCTTAATTCGGAAGGATTGGGAAGTACGACAGATGCAAACATAGAACAATGGCCAGTTTCACTTAATAAGCTGTTGGAAAAGTATTCAGATGCTGATATTGTTATACCCGGGCATGGTAAATGGGGCAGCATTGAATTAGTTAAACATACTTTAGAGCTGTTAAAGCAGTTAAAATAAATAAGGGGTGTAGGCATTTGAGCAGGAAGAATTTATTCCTTATCAATATATTAGTCGGATGTTTTTTAGTGTCTATTCATACATACTTCACCGGGAGCAAAGCTCTGCCGGGGGCAAGTTCTGTGGTTCGTTGAAAGCATGTACCTTTACTGAGCCATCTGCTTTTTCAGCACTTCGATAAACTTTTTAATGTAGATAGGCTGAAACACATTTTTATGATGTATGATTTCTACGCGAAGCTTCTGCTGAAGTCCCTTAAGCGGCAATATATGGATGAATTGAGAAGGAGAACAGAATAAGTTATGATCGGAGACGCGTGCAAGCAGCATTTTAGGGCACAAAGAAGCACAAAGACCTGAAGCGCATAATGAAATTTGTGTGTCGCTGTCGCTGATACTATATATTTTTTTAAGGCTGATGTGATTGTCATCAAGATATTGTTGCATCACTTGGTTGATTGCACCGGTTTTATAGCTCTCTGTAAATGGGATTTCTGAAAATTGGGATAAATCTGCTTCGGAATGTAATATTTTTTCGGTTTGTTCTCCAAAATGATGTTTTAATAACGAATCGGAAATAATCAAACAAATTTCATCATTACAAAGTGGTATGATGCAGAATTCTTTACGGATATGCGCATTGATTCCTACAAATAGGTCAATCTTCCCTTTAAGAAGCTTTTCTTCCATAATAATCGTATCATCCAGAGAGAAAGCAACCTTGACATTGGGAAAAGATGAGTAATATTGCGGAAGTACACGAGGTAGAATTACTTGTGCACGTGAGGCACTGATGCCGACTGTAAATGTCCCCATTATGCCGGTTGACATCTGGTGTAAATTCGAATACATATTGTTTTCTAATATCTTTATATTGCGAAGTGACTGTAACATGGCCTCACCGGCAGGAGTTAATTGAAATCGCGGGCGACGTGTAAACAGCTTAATGTTATGTTGTTGTTCCAGTCTTTTTATGTGATCACTAACGCACTGCTGCGTCACAAAGGCACGTTCTGCCGCTTTGCTGATACTCATTTCTTCTGCTACAAGCATAAATATCTCATGATTAGTTTGCATAACCTTCTCCTTTCTATCTTTTTAATCATTATAATATAACATAATCATAAATAACAAGTTGGAACTTGTTTAGTTCAAAGATAAACTTGTTTCACTTTACAAATATGCAAATATATAATTAAATAAGAAAAAAATTACAATTAGAGAAGGCGATTATGGATTAACAGAAGATACAGTGTTGTCAATACCATTTTCTTGCCTCTCTTTAGGGATAAAGGATATATGTTATAAAGAAGAAGGGAGAGAGCTTTTTTGGTGCATTTAACCGATTATGAAAAACAAATGTTGGACGGTCAAATGGGAAAATTCAAGCAGAAGGCCATGCAGTTTATTGTGCGTTATGCAGAGGTGCTTGGAGCTGAAGAGTTGTGTGAGGTTTCCCGTGCGACACTGTTTATTGGGGCGCAGCATTATCTCGATTGCTACCCAGAGGATACCGACTACAAAAAGATATTCTCGGAGTTTTATCTGTGCAGCAATGAAATTGTAGAGTTTGGCAAGGCATCTTCATACTGTAAGACTCAGACTTGTGCCGCTTGCTGTGATTTGAAAGAATATGAGCGCACGCATCTTTCCAGGGAATTTCACGAGCGTAACCGCAGATACCTGGAGATAACAAAGGAAATGGGCGTGAAAATCGTCGATTCCTGTACTCCCTATTATGTCGGGTGGGTGCCGATGATGGGAGAGCATTTTGTCACTACCGAATCAAGCAATGTGGTCATCAGCAATACCATCTTCGGTGCTTGCGGCAATTCCGACGGTGTTGAAGCAGCCGTATGCGCCGCTATTACAGGCAGAATTCCGAAGTGGGGAATGCATGTTAAGGAAAATCGCTATGCAACTTGTGTATTCACTCTCGATTTTGAAGTTGAAACACAGATGGAATGGGATTTGCTGGGCTTTACATTAGGCCGTCTGCTTCCCAAACATGAGGTGCCAGTGATTGTCAATGGCTTGAAGAATGCCGAGATCAACAGGATGCGTCAGCTGTGTGCATCGCTTTCAGTGACCAGTGCTGCAGAGATTTGCCACATAGTCGGTCTTACACCCGAGGCTCAGACACTGGAAATGGCCCTTGGCGGAAAAAAGCCGAAACATGAAATCCGTGTTACTAAAAAAGATATGGAGGAATCCCTCGCGATGTTGTGTGACAAGGGCAGCGGCAGGATCGATTTTGTCAGCATCGGTTGTCCGCATATTTCACTTGACGAAATTTATGAAATCGCTCTTTATGTTGAAGGGAAAAAACTGCCTGAGGGCGTTGAGCTGCAAATCTGGACAGACTATGCAACCAAGGAAATGGCAACAGTTAACGGTTACGCCAAGTTGATTGAGGACACCGGTGCCGCACTCCTGACAGGGTCATGCCCGATTGTCATGCGCGAAGACAGTCATAAGCATGCGACTGCTATGGTGATGTTCGGTGCAAAACAGGCTTTTGGCATTCGTCATCAGACAAGAGTGCCTGTCTATTATGGAGAGGTTTTCCGTTGCATTGATGCCGCATATAACGGCAGATGGGAGGAAGGCAGATGAGTACATTCAAATTAAAGGCACGTGGTGCATATCCCGGGATTGCACAAGGCCGTGCGGTTGTTTGTCCTGACAGTATTGCGGGGAATTCTGGTGCATTAGGTGATACCGACGGTATCATCTACGAAAAGGGGAACGTTAATTACGGCGTTTGTATAAAAGATGCGATTCTGGTTGTTCCCTGTGCCAAAGGTTCCAATGGTTTTTCCGCACATTTCAAAGGTGCTCAGATTGCCGGTGTCAGGCCTGCAGGGTGGGTTTCCACCCGGATGGATGCACGTCTCGGCGTTGCTGTGGCAAGTATGGGTATTCCTGCTGTTGCGGACTTTGCCGCCGATGAAAATCCGGTTGAAAAAATAAAAACAGGTGACTGGGTGGTAATCGACGGCACCACGGGAGAGGTGACCATTACGCCAAAAGAATAAAAAGCTTATTGACAGGCAGGGAGCAATCCCTGCTTTATCTTTTCATTTCTGCGGCAGTACATAACAAAACTATGTATTATTCCACATCTGATATGGTATAGTATATATTAATTAAAACTCTAAAATTTCGACAAAGTGGAAATTGCAGGCAGTCTGGCCGGCATGATAAATGGAGGTAACAAATGAAGACATTGTATTTTGATTGCTTTTCCGGAATAAGCGGTGATATGACAGTGGGAGCACTGCTGGACATAGGTGCGGATGAGAAGGTGCTTTTGGATGGGCTGAAGCAGCTTAAGGTTGAAGGCTACCGGATTAAAATAGAGAAAAAACTGAAGAATGGTATATCAGGCACGGATTTCTCGGTATTATTGGATGACCATCATGAGCATGATCACGAACATGAGCATAGTCATGGTGATGAGCACGACCATGACCATGACCATGAACATCACCATCATCATCATGAACATCAACACGATACTGAACATGTGCATAGAAATGCAGGTGATATAGAGAGAATAATCAATGAGAGCGGGCTTAACGAGAGAGTCAGGAAGCTCAGCATCGATATGTTCAGGCTGGTTGCCGAGGCGGAAAGCAAGATACATGGAAAACCTGTTGAAGAAGTGCATTTCCACGAAGTGGGAGCTATAGATTCAATTGTTGATATAATAGGTACTGCCATATGTATAGACAATCTGGCGGTGGACAGGATCGTTTTTTCCAGTCTGCCGTTGTCCAGGGGTTTTGTAAAATGTCAGCATGGAGTATTCCCCCTTCCCGCTCCTGCGACACTGGAAATCCTTAAGGATGTACCGGTGTACTATACTGATATTAAGTTTGAGCTGGTTACTCCTACCGGAGCAGCAATAGCAAAGGGCCTGGCAGATGAGTTCGGGATGGTTGGAGAGCTTGAGGTTGATAGGATAGGCTACGGATTAGGCAAAAAGACTTATGAAATTCCCAATGTACTTAGGGTGATGTTTTTTAATTCGAAAAAAAAAATTTCAGATAGAGTCATAGAAATAGAGACAAATATAGACGATATGACAGCTGAGCAATTAGGCAGCGCTATGGAGAAGCTGTTTGCGGAGGGTGCTCTTGACGTGTTTCTGACTTCTGTACTTATGAAAAAGAACAGGCCCGGTACAAAGCTTACAGTCTTATGCAGCCATGAAAAAAAGGATGCTGTTGCAGAAGCAATACTAAGACATACCAGTACCTTCGGCGTTCGTTTCTCCTATATGGAGCGCAGGATACTGGACAGAGAGGTAATTGCTGTGGATACGGATTTCGGCAGTATAAGGTGCAAGGTAGGAAGGCTTAACGGGGAGCTTCTGAAGTATTCTCCTGAATATGAGGACTGCAAGGAAGCCTCAAAGCAGTATGACAGGCCTATTGCAGATGTTTATAATGAAGCAATGAGTAAGATGCGGGATAAGCTAAACATATAACAGTAAATTCTGCAAATTCACAAGCCGATTGACAAAGGCTGACACTTTAAATATACTATTTAAAATACTTATTGAAAGGAGTGTGTTATAGCCCAATGGAAAAGTTTTTGAAAGAAGGCCTTACCTTTGATGATGTCCTTCTGGTTCCTGCTAAGTCTGAGATTCTTCCAAAGAACACCGACACTTCGACATTTCTCACTAAGAAAATCAAGCTCAACATACCTCTGATGTCGGCAGGTATGGATACTGTCACAGAATCAAAGCTTGCGATTGCCATAGCAAGAGAGGGCGGTATTGGAATAATACATAAGAACATGTCTATTGATAAGCAGGCCATGGAGGTTGACAAGGTCAAAAGATCGGAGCACGGAGTCATAGTGGACCCCTTCCATCTTTCACCCGACCATATAATATCTGATGCAATGGAGCTGATGGAGAGATACAGAATTTCGGGAGTTCCGATAACTGATGAGAAGGGCAGGCTGGTAGGGATACTTACCAACAGGGACCTTCGTTTTGAGACTGAGTTTTCGAGAAGGATATCCGAGGTAATGACAAAGGATAACCTTATTACTGCAGCTGTAGGCACTAATTTAATGCAGGCAGAACAGATATTGAAGAAGCATAAAATAGAAAAACTGCCCCTAGTAGATGAGAAAGGTTATTTGAAAGGGCTTATTACAATAAAGGATATAGAGAAAGCCATACAATATCCCTACTCTGCGAAGGATCATGGAGGAAGACTCCTGGTTGGCGCTGCCGTAGGTGTGACCAATGATATGATTGAGAGAGTTGAAGCATTGATGGCATCAAAGGTAGACGTCGTTGCAATTGACACAGCCCATGGGCATTCAAAGGGAGTTATCGATGCAGTGCATAAGATAAAAAGCCGCTTCCCGGGGCTGCAGGTCATTGCCGGAAATGTGGCTACCGCAGGAGCAACAAAGGAGCTTATCGATGCTGGTGCTGATGCGGTAAAGGTAGGAATAGGACCCGGCTCCATCTGTACCACAAGGGTGGTTACAGGCGTGGGAGTACCACAGATCACGGCAGTATATGACTGTGCGGAAGAAGCAGATAAGCACGGGATACCTATAATTGCAGACGGCGGAGTGAAGTACAGCGGAGATGTAGTAAAGGCAATAGCCGCAGGAGCAAACGTAGTGATGCTGGGCAGCCTGTTTGCAGGAACGGAGGAGAGCCCGGGTGAAATGGAGATATATCAGGGCAGAAGCTTTAAGGTATACAGGGGAATGGGTTCCCTGGGTGCAATGGCATGCGGCAGCAGGGACAGGTACTTCCAGGAGGATGCAAAGAAGCTGGTGCCGGAAGGAGTGGAAGGCAGGGTGCCTTACAAAGGGCCTCTGGCGGAGACTATATATCAGCTGGTTGGAGGGCTGCGCTCCGGAATGGGCTACTGCGGAACTGGTTCAATAGAGCAGCTCAGGAAGAACACCCAGTTTATGCGTATTACAGCTGCCGGTCTGAGGGAAAGCCATCCCCACGATGTGAATATAACGAAGGAAGCTCCTAACTATAGTCTGTAATAAGCATCGGAGCAAGCTCTCAAGCGCAAGCCACGTGCCACGAGCCAATTAATGAATGGAGAGTGAAAAATGTCTGACAAGGAACTGGTTCTTATATTGGACTTCGGGGGCCAATATAATCAACTTATTGCCCGCAGGGTAAGGGAAATAAATGTATACTGCGAGGTTGTGCCCTATGATATAAGTCTGGATAAAATAAAAAGTAAAAATCCAAAGGGGATAATATTCACCGGAGGTCCTGCAAGTGTATATGAGGAAGGGGCCCCAAAATGCGATCCCGGATTGTTCGAGCTTGGAGTTCCTGTTCTTGGTATCTGCTATGGTGCGCAGCTTATGGCGTACATGCTGGGAGGTAAGGTTGCCAGGGCTGAAAAGAGGGAATATGGCAAGACACAGGTTTGTCTTAAGGGGGATGACCTCTTTAAGGAAGTATCACCTGAAAGCGTTTGCTGGATGAGCCACACCGTCTATGTGGATACTCCTCCTGCCGGCTTTGACATTACAGGAACCACAGAGACATGTCCTGTAGCGGCTATGGGCAATAAAGCAAAAAAGCTGTACGGTGTCCAGTTTCATCCCGAGGTGGAGCATACCCAATATGGAAAGCAGATCCTGAAAAATTTTCTGTATGATGTCTGCGGACTATCAGGGGATTGGACAATGGGGAATTTTATCGAGGAAAATGTAGCACAAATAAAAGAGCTTGCAGGGAGCAAGAAGGTTATCTGCGCACTGAGCGGCGGAGTTGACTCCTCGGTTGCGGCGGTACTGGTGCATAAGGCTATCGGCAATCGGTTGACCTGTATATTTGTGGATCACGGATTGCTCCGTAAGGACGAAGGAGATCAGGTAGAGGAAGTATTCAGGAAGCGTTTTGACATGAACCTTATAAGGGTGAATGCAGAAGACAGATTTCTCGGTAAGCTTAAGGGAGTATCCGACCCTGAGAAAAAAAGAAAGATAATAGGAGAAGAGTTCATAAGAGTTTTTGAAGAGGAAGCCAATAAGCTTGGTGAGATCGACTTCCTGGTCCAGGGAACTATATACCCTGATATAATTGAAAGCGGAACCAAAACCGCAGCTACAATAAAATCCCATCATAATGTGGGCGGACTGCCTGAAGATATGCAGTTCAAGCTTATTGAGCCGCTTAAAACTCTCTTCAAGGATGAGGTAAGGCTGGTTGGCCTTGAGCTTGGAATACCGGAGGAACTGGTATGGAGGCAGCCGTTCCCGGGACCTGGCCTCGGAATAAGGGTACTGGGAGAGATCACAAAGGAAAAGCTGCACATAGTCAAGGAAAGCGATGCAATTCTCAGAGAAGAGATAAAAAAAGCAGGTCTGGACAGAAGCATATGGCAGTACTTCACTGCTCTTCCCGACATAAGAAGCGTTGGCGTAATGGGTGACGAACGTACCTATTCCCATACGGTGGCGGTTCGTGCAGTTACCAGCTCCGATGCGATGACAGCGGATTGGGCAAGGATACCTTATGAAGTACTGGAGAAAATTTCGAACAGGATAATAAACGAAGTGGAGCATGTGAACAGGGTGGTATATGACATAACCTCGAAGCCACCGGCAACAATAGAGTGGGAATAATGTGGACATGGGGACGTATCATCTGTCCACATCCCCACTCCCCGCGGCGGACAAGAGAAACGTCCCCATGTCCCTTCTAAATTTCCGCCTGATAAATATAAAACATGTCAAATGAAAGCAGGCTGTAATTGCCCATGATACAGGGTAGGAAATATATAATGCTTCCAGCTTATGATTTATGGCAAATACAGTATATATCCATGTGATACGAATTCCGCACACACCTACTATTGAAGCCAGCATAGGCAATACGGAATAACCCATGCCTCTTAAGCTGCCTACAAAAACTTCCATGACTCCACAGATGAAATATGGTACACAGACATAGCCCATTCGTATTATGCCGATGGCTATTACATCCGGATCCACAGTATAGATACCAAGCAAGTTCCTGGCGAACAAATAGCTCAGTCCACCAGATGTAATACCTACAATGGTGACTGATATTAAACACACACCCAGAATATGCGCAACGCGGTTATATTTCTTCGCTCCAATATTTTGTCCGGTAAAGTTTAGTGCAGCTTGATAGAGTGCATTCATTGCGATGTAAACAAAGCCCTCAATATTCATAGCGGCGGTATTGCCAGCCATCACTGCAGATCCAAAGCTGTTAACGGATGACTGAATCAGTACATTAGAGAGGGAAAATATGATGCCTTGCATTCCTGCAGGAAGCCCAATTTTGATAATTGCAAAAAGCTTATCGTTATAGAAGCGAATTTTCCGCCATCGTAATTTAATGCATCCATCAGAGCAGGTCAGGGAAATCAGTATCAATACTACAGATATGTATTGTGAAATCACTGTTGCCACTGCCACACCGGCAATATCCATGTGAAATGTTATTACAAACATCAAATTGAGCACAACATTAATTATGCCGGAAATAGATAAAAAGTAAAGAGGACGGCGTGTGTCGCCTATTGCACGCAAAATAGCGCTGCTGAAATTGAAAACCATAGATGCTGGCATGCCGAGAAAATATATTTTCATATAAAGCACCGCATGCTCCAGAACATCATCCGGTGTGCCCATTGCTTGCAGTAAGGGCTTTGCCATCAATACCCCGAACACAGTCAGGATAATACCGCTGATAGTGCTTATAGCGATAGCGGTATGGACTGTTTCGTTTGCGTTATTTTGCTGGTCTGCGCCGTAATATTTTGCCATTACAACACTAGCACCAATGGACAACCCGAGAAACAGGTTAATAATCAAGTTGATCAGAGAAGTGGTGGAGCCGACAGCAGCAAGCGCATTGCTGCCTACAAATCGCCCAACAACTACAATGTTTACTGCATTATAGAGAAGCTGTAAAATTCCTGTTAGTATCAGGGGAATGGAAAATAATACTATCTTAGAAAAAAGAGGACCATTGCACATATCCAATTCATATTTTCGAGCTTTATACATAATACTGCAACATTTAACCTTTCATATTAGTGTACTTTTTAATTATATCATAGAAAAGATGTTATTTTATTGATATTTGCATAAAGCTATAATAGAATATGTATAACTAATGTAGTAAAGGAAAATATTAGCATTTATAGGGGGGGTGATCCGAAATGGACAATTTGGAAAATATCCGTGAGAAGCGTAAGGATGAGCATATAAGCTTCTTCTTGTCGGACAATGCTCCGGGCAGTAACGCCTTTGAGGATGTAGTCCTTCAGAATAACTCGCTTCCGGATGTTGATTCAAATGATGTAAGTACGGAATATGTTTTCCTGAACAAATATATAGACAGTCCCCTTATGATAAATGCAATGACAGGGGGCACTGAATACACCGGTGAAATAAACAGAAAGCTGGCAAGGCTTGCAGTGAAATTCAACATCCCAATAGCGGTAGGGTCACAGACAATAGCCTTTGAAAGCCCAAAAGCCGCCGATACCTTCAAGAAGGTCAGGGAGATAAACAGGGACGGGATTGTAATTGCCAACCTGAGCGCGAATCTGAGTATCGATGAGGCATATAAGGCTATAGATATGATTGAGGCTGACGCTGTCCAGCTTCACCTGAATGTGGTACAGGAGATGTGTATGACAGAAGGGGACCGGAATTTCAGGGGCGCATTGGATAATATCAAAGAAATAGTTGCACTGTCTGAGGTTCCTGTAATAATCAAGGAAACAGGCTTCGGCATGTCCTTTGAAACGGCCGGAAAGCTTTATGCTGCCGGAGTGAGGTATGTAGACATAAGCGGCAGTGGTGGGACCAATTTTGTGAACATTGAAAGCTCCAGGGATACTGAAAGGGACTGCTCTTTCATGAAGAATTTGGGAATACCTACAGCACTTAGTCTTCTGGAATGCAGAAAAGCCAACAGCGATTTGTTCCTGATCTGCTCAGGAGGCATTTCAAAGCCTGAGGAGATCATAAAAGCTCTATGTATGGATGCGGATATGGTGGCTTTGGGTGGAGCAATCCTCAGGATACTGCTTGAAAAAGGGTATGATGCCGCAGAAAAGCATATGGAGGATCTTATATACGGAATCAAGGTTCTCATGCTGCTTTTAGGAGCAAAGGATATTACAGAGCTGAAGAATGTGCCGTACCTGCTCAAAGGCCAGCTAAGGGAGCTATACAGCTACAAATTTGCAGGGAAATAGCGCGCAACTCGCAACTCGCAACTCGAAACACGTAACCATACCCAATAAAAATACCCAAAAATTCCACAGGCCTAATGCCAAACAAATGATGGAGGGATATAAAATGACTGAGCTTCTATTTCAGACAGACAGTTATCTCAGAAAATTCAGTGCCGAAGTACTGGAAACGGATAGCGCAGAGAATGCTGTGATATTGGACAGAACAGCTTTTTATCCTGGGGGTGGGGGTCAGCCGAATGATACAGGCTTTCTTCATGCTGGTGATAAAACGTACAGGGTCAGCAAAGTAAAAAAGCAGGATGGGAGGATACTGCACTATATAGAAGGTGAGCTTCCTGCTGCAGGAACAGAAGTGGAGGGTCAGCTGGATTGGGAAAACCGGTATAAGCTTATGAGGACCCATACGGCAATGCATATACTGTGCGGTGCTGTATGGAGAGATTATGATGCCCAGGTCACAGGGGGCAACATGGAGCCTTTAGCCGGGAGGATGGACTTTGAGTTTGAAAGTCTTGAGGCAGCGCTAATCAAAGAAATAGAAGAAAAGGTGAACCAGGAAGTAAAAGCTGCAAGAGAAGTCAGGGTAAAGATACTTCCCAGGGAGGAGGCTTTTCAGATCCCCGACCTGATACGGACAAAAATAAACCTGCTTCCGGAAGGGATCAGCCATGTGAGGACTGTTGAAATAACAGGGCTGGATTTGCAGGCGGACGGCGGCACTCACGTTGCTAATACCAAAGAGGTCGGAGCGATGAAAATAGTCGAGTACAAGAGCAAGGGAAAAATAAACAAGAGGATATATGTGGAGCTTTATGACTAGGTGCCTCGTAGAGCAATTTATTGCTAGGGCACGCGAGGCACAAATCAAGGAAGTGCTTTTTAACACTGTGAACGATAGAAAATTTGTTGTGTTAATAAGCACTAAGAAAAGTCTTCCAGCAGCTCCACAAACTTCGATGCTGCAAGCGGCAGCGGTATATTGGAATGTATAAGGAATCCCAAGTTTCTGCCAGGGATTTCTTCTTTTATGTCCAGCATAAAAATTTCTTTCTTTGACAGTTCCTGATTGACGCATTCATCCGGCACAAAAGCAATTCCCAGTCCAATCTTGGCCATTTCCATCAGAATATCCACACTTCCAAGCTCAATTTCCGGTTTTATAGATACCCCGTGCTTTGTCATAAGGTTGTCAAAAAATTCTCTGGTTGTAGTGTTGCTTTCCAATACCAGGAGCGGATAATTCTCCAATTCCTTTAGGCACACCTTTCTGCCCTTCAGTTCCTTGAAATTATCGTTAGCTATGAATACATCCCTTACTTCCTTGGTTCTTTTGACTGCAATATTGTTGTAGCTGCATCTTTCGGGGATGTTTATAACACTGAAATCAACGCTTCCTTTCCTCAGAAGCTCAATACACTTGGGAGAGGTCCTATTGGTCAGATGGATCTTTATATTGGGATAAATCTGGTTGAAGCGTTTTATATACGGCATAAGATAGTATTTGCATATAGTGTCGCTGGCTCCTATCCTGATTTCACCCTGACTGAGAGAATTCATCTCCTCAAGGGTCCTCTCACCGGACTTTATGAAGTTAAAGGCCTGCTCAACATGCCCAAACAAAACAGCTCCTTCTCTGGTCAGCTTGACCCGCTTTGTGTTTCTGAAAAAAAGCTGGCATTTGAGTTTTTCCTCCAGAAGCTTAATGGACTGGCTTACTGCAGACTGAGTAATGAAAAGCTCTTCTGATGCAGCTGAAAAGCTTAGAGATTTTGCTACATAGTAGAAGACCTTGTAGAGTTCGAAGTTCACATCCATATATAAGCTCTCCTTATCAACAGTATTAAAAATATTAATTATTTTTAATAATTTTACTATGATAAAATCAAATTGTAAAGCAACGGGACAAAATATTTTCTAAGCATTGGAGAGATATTAGTATAAACGGGGTGAATTTGATGAACTATGTGAAAAGGGTATATGTCGAGAAAAAAAGCGACTATGCCGTTTCTGCAAGGGAACTGTTCAACGATATCAGGGAAAACCTTGGAATAAATAGCCTTACAAATCTCAGAATAATCAACAGGTATGACATTTCCGGAATCACAGACACCGAATACAGATCAGCAAAAAGCACAATCTTTTCAGAACCTACAGTCGATAATTCCTTTGATGAAAATATTGAAATTGATAAAAAGGACAGAATATTTGCAGTGGAGTATCTCCCGGGACAATATGACCAGAGAGCGGACTCAGCGGCTCAGTGCCTGCAGATATTGACACAGAAGGAAAGGCCGGAGGTAAAAACTGCAAAACTGATAATACTTGCAGGGGATATTTCGGACAGTGAATTTGAAAAAATCAAAAGCTATTGCATCAATCCGTTAGAAGCAAGAGAAGCTTCTCTTGCAAAGCCTGCGACTCTGGAGTTCTCCAGGGTTGTACCTGAGAAGGTAAAGGAGGTTCATGGCTTCACTGGGATGAAGGACGGGGAATTGGCGGAGCTTATGGATGACATGGGCTTTGCAATGAATTTTGAAGATCTGAAGTTTTGCAGGGAATATTTTAAAAGTATGGAAAAGAGGAATCCTACTGTCACGGAGTTAAGAGTTATAGACACCTATTGGTCTGATCACTGCCGTCATACTACCTTCCATACAAGTATAGAAAGCATTGATATAGAAAAGGGTAAATACGCCGAAGCTATTGAAGCGGCTCTCAAAAGATATCTGGAAGCAAGGGCTTATGTTTATGAAGCTTCAAAAAAGGATATGAATCTCATGGACTTAGCAGTGATTGGGATGAAGGAGCTGAAGAAGAAAGGTCTTCTTAAGGATATGGAGGTCTCTGATGAGATTAATGCCTGTAGTATTACTGTAAATGCAGAAATAGACGGGAAGCAGGAAGAATGGCTTGTGATGTTTAAAAATGAGACACACAACCATCCTACGGAGATTGAGCCTTTCGGCGGTGCGGCGACCTGTCTCGGCGGAGCAATAAGAGATCCCCTTTCGGGCAGATCTTACGTATATGGAGCTATGAGAGTGACAGGTAGTGCCGACCCACGGGCGAGTATAGAAGCTACATTGCCCGGAAAGCTTCCACAGAGGAAGATCACTACAGGAGCAGCGGCAGGATACAGCTCCTACGGTAACCAGATAGGTCTTGCAACCGGTCAGGTGGCAGAGATATATGATGAGGATTTTGTGGCAAAAAGAATGGAGATCGGTGCGGTAATAGGCGCCGCCCCTAAAAAAAATGTTGTGAGAATAACACCCGTTCCGGGTGATGTAATAGTGCTTCTGGGGGGGAGAACCGGAAGGGACGGCTGCGGCGGAGCAACCGGATCATCAAAGGAGCATACCGAGGAGTCCATACAAAGCTGCGGTGCAGAGGTTCAAAAAGGCAATCCCCCTACAGAAAGAAAAATTCAGAGACTGTTCAGGAAGCCTGAGGTCAGCAGACTGATAAAAAAGTGCAATGATTTTGGCGCCGGTGGTATTTCGGTAGCAATAGGAGAATTGGCTGACGGACTTTTCATAGACCTTGACATAGTTCCCAGGAAATATGAAGGTCTGGATGGCACCGAGCTTGCCATATCCGAATCACAGGAGAGGATGGCTGTTCTGGTTGCAGCAGCTGACGCAGAAAAGCTGATAGAACATGCTGCGGCTGAAAACCTTGAGGCAGTGGCAGCTGCAAGAGTTACCGGTGATAACAGGCTCAGGATGCAGTGGCGGGGTCAGCTGATAGTTGATATAAGCCGCGACTTTCTTGATACAAATGGAGTGAAGCAGAAAACACAGGTTTTGATCAAAGTTCCGGAGGGTGAAAGCTTCTTTGCAAAGCAGAAGACAAGCGGTAAGCATAAGGAGGCTCTTAAGGGCAGATGGATTTGTAATCTGAAGGACCTTAACGTATGCAGCCAGAAGGGACTGGTAGAGAGATTCGACAGTACTATAGGTGTTGGAACAATATTGATGCCATTTGGGGGCAAATATCAGGAGACTCCCTCAGAAGGCCTGGCAATGAAGTTGCCTGTACTGACCGGTAAAACAAATACTGCAACACTTATGACGTACGGCTATAATCCAAAGCTGGCAAAATGGAGCCCTTTCCACGGAGCGCTATATGCAGTGGTAGAGGCGGTTGCAAAGGTCGCAGCCTTAGGAGGCGACTACAGCAAAACAAGGCTCACTCTCCAGGAATATTTCGAGAAGCTTGGCAAGGACCCGGAGAAGTGGGGCAAGCCTATGAGTGCGCTGCTTGGTGCTTTCTATGCACAGATGATGCTTGGGATTCCTGCCATCGGGGGAAAGGATAGTATGTCCGGCACCTTCAAGGATATAAATGTTCCTCCGACTCTGGTGGCTTTTGCGGTCGATGTAGCGGATGCTGACAGGATAGTATCCCAGGAATTCAAAAAGGCAGGAAGTACAGTAGTACTTCTCAGAGCTGACAGGGATTCCGATGAGCTGCCGGACTTTGAAAGACTCCATGGAATATATACAAAGGTTCATGAGTTGATTGAGAAAGGCCTGGTATTATCTTCCGGGACAATAAAGTCCGGAGGTGCGGCAGCTGCCGTCAGCAAGATGTGCTTTGGAAACGGATTGGGCTTCACCTTTGAAGAGGGCTTTGCAGAAGAAGACCTTTTTACACCTGATTATGGTTCAATTATTCTGGAGTTTGAACCAGTGCAGGATATGGATAAGCTGTTTTCTGATATAGCCTATGAGGTGATCGGCAGCACAAAAAGCTCTCCGTTTATAGGCATCAGAGGAACTGAGATAGAGCTGGAAGAAGCGCTGCAGGCGTGGAAGACTCCTCTTGAAAGGATATTCCCAACAGTAGCAGAGGAGTTGAAAGGTAAGCCGCAGAATATATATTATAATAATGCAAAAATTGTAAGTTCTTCTGTGAAAATTGCAAGACCGAGAATATTCATACCGGTATTTCCAGGAACCAACTGTGAGTATGATACTGCAATGGCCTTTGAAAAAGCCGGAGGAGTCACAGAACAGCTTGTATTCAGAAATATAACTCCCTTAGATATAGAAGCTTCTATAAAAGCAATAGTGAAGGCGATAGACAATACCCAGATAATCGCGCTGCCCGGCGGCTTCAGCAGCGGAGATGAGCCGGAAGGCTCTGGGAAATTCATAGCAGCAGTATTCAGGAATCCTGGGGTGAAGGAAGCGGTAATGAAGCTCCTGAAAGAAAGGGACGGACTTATTCTTGGAATCTGTAACGGTTTTCAGGCACTGATAAAGCTTGGCCTTCTGCCGTACGGTGAAATACGGGATATTGACGAATGCTCACCAACGCTTACCTATAATAAAATAGGGCGCCATGTATCCTGTATGGTCAGGACAAAGGTAGTGTCCACATTATCTCCATGGTATTGCAAGTCGAAGCTGGGGGATATACACACCATAGCAGTGTCCCATGGGGAGGGCAGGTTTGCAGCGGGCAAGCCGGTTGTAGCAGGACTTATAAAAAATGGTCAGGTCGCCACACAATATGTGGACCTGGAGGGTAATCCGACTTATGATGCAGCTTTTAATCCAAATGGCTCCACAGAGGCTGTTGAAGGCATAACAAGTCCTGATGGAAGAATCCTCGGAAAGATGGGGCATTCCGAAAGGATAGGAGAAAATATAGGGAAAAATGTACCTGGAAACAAGGATCAGATGATATTTGCAGCAGGAGTGGAATACTTCAGCTGATGAAATAATGAAAAGGAGAGATGCTTGTGTCTATTGGAAAACCAAAGGTTGCAGTAATAATGGGCAGTGATTCCGATCTGCCTGTGGTAAGGAAGGCAGTCGAGGTTCTGAAGGCTTTTGAAGTTGATTTTGAAGTTAACGTGATATCTGCCCACAGGACGCCGGAAAGGGCGGCAGAATATGCAAAAAAAGCAGAAGGCAGCGGTTTCGAGGTTATAATCGCCGCAGCAGGTAAAGCGGCTCATCTCCCCGGAGTGCTGGCAGCCTTCACAACACTGCCGGTCATAGGAATACCGATCAAGTCGTCAACCATGGATGGATTGGATTCGCTGCTGTCAATCGTACAGATGCCCTCAGGAATTCCTGTGGCGACAGTTGCGGTAGATGGTGCGGAAAATGCAGGACTTCTGGCAGTCCAGATCTTGTCCGTTAAATATGACGGTTTAAAAGAAAAGCTTAAGGCGCATAAAGAGAAAATGAAACAGGCTGTAATAGAAAAGGATGAAAAAATTAAAGGGGAGGTTTTCTAATGAAAAAGCTGGAAATGATATATGAGGGTAAGGCAAAGAAGGTCTACATGACAGATGACGAGAAGTTCTTTATAGTTGAGTATAAGGACGATGCCACAGCATTCAATGGACTGAAAAAAGGAACAATAGTGAATAAAGGTGTCATGAACAATGAAATTTCTGCAAAGCTCTTCAATTTACTTGAAAAGAAGGGTGTAGAGACTCATCAGGTCAAGAAGCTGAGCGACAGGGAAGTGCTTGTGAAAAGGGTAAAAATCGTCCCACTGGAGGTACTGGTCAGGAATTATGCTGCCGGCTCTCTTTCAAAGAGATTGGGCATTGAGGAAGGTGTAAAGCTTAATTCCACAGTGCTTGAGTTCTGCTACAAGGATGATGCTCTTGGAGACCCCATGATAAATGATTATCACATAAGAGCAATGGGTATTGCAACTGAAGCTGAGGTTGCAGAGATAACCGGAATGGCATTCAAGGTAAATGAGGTGCTTACTGAGTACATGCTTTCCAAAGATATCATACTTGTTGATTTTAAGCTGGAATTCGGTAAAACCCCTGAGGGAAAGATCATACTGGCTGATGAAATATCGCCGGATACCTGCAGACTATGGGATGCCACAACCCACGAAAAGCTAGACAAGGATCGCTTCAGAAGAGACCTGGGCAAAGTAGAAGAAGGCTATATGGAAGTAGTAAGAAGATTGGGCTAGAGGCAATGGGCAATGGGCAATGGGTTCGGGTAATGCTTCGAAGTCTTGCTGAATCCTGTTGCCTATAGCCTATCGCCTATTGCCGGGCTCCAAAGAACCACCCAAGATAAAATATATAGGAGATAAACCATGTATAACGATATATTTGTGAAAGAGGATAAGCTTAAGGAAGAGTGCGGAATCATAGGCATCTATGACAAAGGGAATATGGAGATAGAAAGCCTCACCTATTATGGGCTTATAGCCTTGCAGCACAGAGGCCAGGAAAGTGCCGGGATTGCTGTGAACAGGGACGGTATAGTGACCTGCTACAAGGAGATGGGCCTGGTATCTGAGGTTTTTGACGACAAAATACTGAATCTCTTAAAAGGAGATATAAGTATCGGACATGTGAGGTATTCCACCACAGGGGATAGTTTTGCTGCAAATGCACAGCCTCTTCTGGTCAAATATAAGAAGGGCAACATAGCAGTAGCTCATAATGGGAACCTGGTAAATGCAGACTCTGTAAGAGAGCAGCTGGAGGATCAGGGCATGATCTTTGCGACCACTACGGACAGTGAGGTCATCGCAAGCCTGATTGCCAGAAACTATAGGAGCAGTATAGAGGAAGCCATACAAGATACCATGGAGATAATAAAGGGTTCCTATGCCCTTGTGATAATGACCAATGACAAGCTTATCGGAGCAAGAGACAAGCATGGTCTGAGACCACTTGTCATTGGAAAGATAGGGAATGGTTATGTACTGGCCTCCGAAACCTGCGCTTTGGATACTATAGGAGCCGGCTTTGTAAGAGATGTTAAGCCGGGAGAAATAGTAATAATAGATGAGAAGGGAATAAGGAGCATACAGTCCAGGACTGTTGAGAAGCACGCTGTCTGCATATTTGAGTATGTATATTTTGCAAGGCCGGACAGTGTTATGGACGGCATCAGCATATACCAGGCAAGGGAAAAGGCAGGCAGGATACTGGCAAAGGAGCAGCCGGCAGAAGCAGATGTGGTCATATGTGTGCCTGACTCAGGGACCCCTGCTGCAGTAGGCTATGCACAGCAGTCAGGGATTTCATATGCAGTCGGACTGATAAAGAACAGGTATATCGGCAGGACATTCATACAGCCTTCACAGGTTACCAGGGAAATTGGGGTGGCATTGAAGCTGAATCCTTTGAGGGCGAATATTGAGGGAAAACGTGTAGTGATGGTGGACGACAGTATAGTGAGAGGCACCACCAGCAGGAAAATAGTACAGGCACTTAAGGATGCGGGAGCGAAGGAGGTTCATGTAAGAGTGAGCTCACCTGTAGTTACGCATTCCTGTTATTTTGGAATTGATACACCTACAAGGGAGGAACTGGCGGGAGCACTGAACCGTATAGAGGCTATCAGGGAAAGAATAGGAGCCGACAGCCTGGGCTACCTGAGTACAGAAGGTTTGCTGGAATCGGTGGGGAGCAAGGGAGATGGCTTCTGTACAGCGTGCTTCTGTGGTAAATATCCAATGGATATACCGGTAGAATGCGGTAATCATACCTGTATAAGAAGATAGGAATTTTTGAATTAGAGGTGGAAAAGCTTATGGACGATAAATTGACATATAAAGCTGCAGGCGTGGATGTTGAGGCGGGTTATGAGGCAGTCAGGCTCATAAAGCAGCATACGAAGCGTACCATGATACCCGGGGTACTTGGAGAACTAGGCAGCTTCGGCGGTTTTTTCGAACTGGCAAAAGATAGCTGCAAAAATCCTGTACTGGTGTCAGGGACAGATGGTGTAGGAACCAAACTCCAGATCGCCTTTATGACCGGGAAGCATGATACCATAGGTATAGATTGTGTGGCAATGTGTGTCAACGATGTGGCCTGTCACGGAGCCAAGCCTCTGTTTTTCCTGGACTACATAGGGACAGGAAGGCTGCAGCCAAAAGCGGCAGCTGATGTAGTAAAAGGCATATGTGACGGCTGCGTTGAAGCGGGCTGTGCATTGATTGGCGGAGAGACTGCAGAGATGCCGGGTTTTTACAAGGAAGGGGAATATGACCTTGCCGGTTTTGCCGTAGGAATTGTGGATAAGGAAAAGGTTATTAACGGTTCTGAGGTGAGAGAAGGAGATGTGCTGATCGGCACTGCCTCCAGCGGTATTCACAGCAACGGGTATTCACTGGTGAGAAAGCTTTTTTTCGACGTCAACAAATTCGATATCAATACCAGGTTTGATGAGTTGGATTGCACACTGGGAGAAGAGCTTCTGAAGCCGACCAGGATATATGTCAGGACAGTACAGTCACTTTTGAAGGAACATAAGATAAACGGAATTGCCCATATTACCGGAGGTGGTTTTATAGAGAATATCCCAAGGACTATTCCCTCAGGTCTCAAAGCAATAATAAGCCTTGGAAGCTGGGAGATACCTCCGGTGTTCGGACTTATGCAGAAGCTCGGCAATATAGAGGAGATGGAGATGTTTAATACCTTCAATATGGGAATTGGACTGGTTCTTGCAGTTCAGAAGGAAACAGCGGGAGAAATACTCCGCACACTCGAGGAATTGGGCGAGAAGGCGTATATCATAGGTAGTGTCGCCAGGGGTGAAGGGGGTATAGGATTTTGCGGAAGGTAAGGATAGCCGTTCTTGTTTCAGGAGGCGGGACCAATCTGCAAACACTTATAGATTCGGTGGAAAATGACGAAATAAATGGAGAAATAGTAATCGTAATATCTGACCGTGAAAATGCCTTTGCCCTGGAAAGAGCAAAAAAGCATGGGATCAAGGCGGTTTATATCGATAGGAAGCAATGTGCAGGAAGGCTTTTGGAGGAGCTTAAGGCTATGGATGTGGAGCTTATTGTGCTTGCAGGCTTCCTGACCATACTTGACAGTGAGCTTGTCA
>Ga0196971_1000339_pt1 | contig 40480 bp, 41 predicted proteins | sample S1v_1013CmetaG_FD_148660 | JGI IMG/M metagenome (GOLD analysis project Ga0196971, IMG submission 148660) | Soil microbial communities from Anza Borrego desert, Southern California, United States - S1+v_10-13C | ecosystem: Environmental > Terrestrial > Soil > Desert | place: USA: California...
TCGGGTGGCTTGTAGGTTGTGGAGAGGGGCTGAACGCCGCCGTGGTGTTCAGCCCCTTTACGTACCTGGCGCCTGGGTTCCTGTCAAGGCCCGGCACCTGCCGCAAGGCCTCTTCGTAACTGGGGGCGGCTGATGGCGATTTAGAACGCCGTAGAGAGCTTATGCCAGTAGGAATAGAGAGCCCGCATGCCCAGGTCGAAGTTCTCCAGGTGGAAGTGTTCGTTGGGGGCGTGGAAGTTCTCATCTTCCAGGCCGAAGCCCATGAGCACCGACGGGGCATTGAGCACCGAGGTGAAGAGGCCCACCACGGGAATTGAGCCGCCGCCGCGGATGAACTTGGCCTCCTTGCCATAGGCTTCCGCCAGGGCTGCCAGCGCCGCCCGGATGGCCGGATGGTCCACGGGGGTGATGCAGGCGGGGGCCCCATCGCCCCGTTTGACGTCCAGGGTGACGCCGCGGGGACAGTTGGCCTTCAGATGCTGCTCGATGGCGTCCTGCACCCGGGTGGGATCCTGGTCGGGAACCAGCCGGCAGGTGATCTTGGCACCAGCCTTGGCCGGGATGACCGTCTTGGTCCCCTCGCCCTGGAAGCCGCCGAAGATGCCGTTGATCTCCAGCGTCGGGCGGGTCCACAGGCGCTCCAGGGGGCTGTACCCGGGCTCGCCGGGCAGGGCGGCGACACCCAGTTCCCGCTTGTAGCTCTCTTCGTCGAAACCGAGGGAGGCGAAGGTGGCCCGCTCCTCGTCGGAGAGGTTGCGGACCTGCTCGTAGAAGCCGGTGACGGCGACGCCACCGTCGGGGCGGCGCAGAGAGGCAAGCAGTTCCACCAGGGCATGGACCGCGTTGGGCGCAGACCCGCCGAAGAGGCCAGAGTGAAGGTCACCCTTGGCGCCGGTGACGGTCACTTCCAGCGGGGCCAGGCCCCGGAGGGCATATGTAAGGGAGGGCACGCCAGGGGCGTAGAGGCCCGTGTCAGAGATGACAACCACGTCGGCCTTCAGCAGTTCCTGATATTCCTTGAGGAAGCGGGCCAGATTGGTGGAGCCCACCTCTTCTTCGCCTTCGAAGAGGATCTTCACGTTGACGGGCAGGCTGCCTTCCAGGCGGAAGAGGGCCTCAAGGACCTTCATGTGCATGAAGAGCTGACCCTTGTCGTCACTGGCGCCTCGGGCGTAGAGCTTGTTATCCCGCACGGTGGGCTTGAAGGGAGCCGTCTCCCACAGGTCCAGGGGGTCCACCGGCTGCACGTCGTAGTGGCCGTAGATGAGGGCGGTGGGCTTGCCGGGCTGGCCCAGCCACTCGGCGTAAACGGCAGGGTGGCCGCCCGTCTCCATGACCTCGGCTCTGGTCATGCCGAGTCGAAGGAGGCTCTGCTGGAGCCACTGGGCGCAGGTGCGCATGTCGCCCCTGTGCTCGGACAGGGCGCTGATGCTGGGGATGGCCAGCAGGTCGCACAGTTCGTCGAGGTGGGCTTTCCGGTGCTCAAGGAAGTACTTGTCTGCGTTCATCTGCATCACACTCCATGCTCTAGCGTACCCCGGACGGGGGCAGTAGGCAAGCGGGAGGGGCACAACTGGCACCCCGCAAGCCTCCGCCAACGCCCCGTCAGCCGCCGCCAACGGCCCGCCGGCCTCCGCCGACGCCCTGCCAGCCGCCGCCAAAGGCCCGCCGGCCTCCGCCGACGGCCCGCCAGCGGCCGCCAACGCCCCGCCAGCCGCCGACGACGCTTCGCCCGCCGCCGCCAACACCCCGCCGGCCTCTGCCGGTGCACTCCCAGAACTCGCCCTCGACCTTGTGACAAAATTACCTGAATAAACTCATAGACATCTCAAGCCAACGTTGCTATAATTTGGGCGTGGCCACAAAATCAGTACGTGGGAGGGTACCGCCGATGGCTGCCGATCCGAACAGTGGGGCGCCCCAGGGCCGCCGAAAGGTGAAGTTGAGCGAGGTTCCGTTCCAACCCAAGACCGTGAAGGGCTGTGACCTGCGGGTCCGGTACCAGTCGTATCGGGCAGTCACCAAGTACCTGTCCGCGAAACTGATCAAGGAGACGGCACAGTCCCTCGGTGTTCCCCCGGCCCCCGGCTTCCTGATCCTATGGGAGTCCCACAGGGTTCCGGGAGACTACCACCTCGAGCCTACCATGGTCGAATCCAACGATCACATGGAGGTAGACTGGACGGAGAAGGGGACCGTAGCCCGGATTGACATGACCAAGCTTCTTTCACACCACGCCGTGGAGATTCCCAAAGAGACCAACCTGGTGATTGACGTCTACCCGGACACCGACATCGACGGGAGGCCGGTCATCGGCCTCGCCTGGTCCAAGGTTCGGTTCGTACCTATCACCGCAAAGAAGAAGGAGCCGGAAAAGAATGCCCCCGCCGGCGACGGAGGAGACGACTGACACGGACAGGCCCCGCCTCTCTAGCGAGGCGGGGCCTATTTCGAGGGCCTACACCAGAACCCGGTCGTAACGAATGTCGAACCGGTCCCAGCTGTAGATAGCCCGGGACACGTGGCCCGCAGCGTCCCGCTGGAAAGCGAAGGTGCCGTCGCAGAGATCACAGGTCAGCACCGGACGCTCCCGGGCATCGGCAACAATCTGCAGGGCGTACGGCTGACGCCCGGACTCCTGGGCAAAAAGGCGGTCCACGAAGAACTGCCCGGCCTCCGCCGTGATGCAGAATCCCCCGCCTGTATAGGGCGACCGGTAGGTGCCGGCGATGCCTGCCAGACACCGGGTGTCGGCCCCGCCATGGGCAGGTGCCGAATGGGCACGGTCGGCTGCTCGCCCGAGACCACCTGGAGAATCCCCCGTTCCAGGCGGCTCAGGGCCGCGGTGTCGTTGTTCGATAGCAAGATCACCGACAGGCCCAGATCGGCGTAACGGGCTACCTGACAGTGGAAGCCACAGATCAGGCCGTTCATGGAGAGTCGGGTCCCAGCCAAAAAGCAGCCGTATCCGTAGGACGCCCCCAGGTATCCAATGAAGCCATGGGGAGTGGTCATCTTCCCCACAGACGCTTCCGACAAGAGCTGCCCGGAGGTGAGCGAGTCCAGCCACTGCGCCAGGTCGCCGGCGGTGGCGTACATGTTCCCGCTCCCGACGGCGCCCGCCAGGTCATAGAACGGCGCCCGCACCGGCCCCTCTCCGGAGAAGGAGTATCCGCAGGCCATGCCCGGGACGATATCCTCGGTGGTACAGATGCCGGTATGCGTCAGGCCGGCGGGGTCCAGAACCTCCCGCTGGAGGTACTCCGAGAACGCCATGCCCGTGGCCCGCTCCAGCAAGCGGGCCAGCAGCAGGTAGTTGCTGTTACTGTAGACGATCGCTGCGCCTGGCGGGAAAGCAGCTCCCGCTGATTGAGCCGCTCCACGATCGTCGCCTGCTCCATATGCACGTGGACGGGCCCTTCCATGGGCCCCACCACCAGGTTCCGCATCTTCGCCCCCGCCCCGGTCCTGCGACAGCAGCACGTCCACACAGCCGTCGGGGACCACCAGTTCCGGCTCATGCGCCGTGGCTCCCACATCGCTCAGCGGTGAGACCCAGTAGCCAGTCGCGCAACCTCGGGTCGGGCCGAAACTCCCGGTAGAGCCCGGGCACGCTTCTGGCTTGCTGGGGATGATAATGGTTGTCCATGAATGAGTCACCCAATTCTTTCGCTTGCCCGCCGCTGGCAGCCGGCCTAAGCTATGCGTGGATAGCACCGTTCGGCAGGAGGGGGATTATGGCCAGATATCGTCTGCAGACCTACGAGCGCATTCATCAGTTCGACCACGCCACGGACGTGGAACGCGGCAAGATCAGCCGGGAGACCGGCGTGGCCCGCAAGGCCGCCACCAAGCAGGAGGCCCTCCTGGACCGGCTCATGCGAGACCCCTCCGACGATCTCCTGCTGGAAGCGCAGGCTGAGCAAGCCCACACGTCCCGGAAAGAGGGCCGGAATGCCAAAGGCCACAAGCGGCGGCTCAACGACCTGGAAAGCCAGGGGCTGCGTTAACCTCTGCCCGAAAGAGAAGTTCCTGCGCGAGACAGAATACCCCTGCCTCACCCACGAGGCAGGGGTCTCGCTTACTTCTTGCCATCCTCCCGCCAGAGCATCCGGAACCCGTCGTCGGGACGCCCAGGCTCCGACTGCTGCCACACGGCCCGAAAGCCCAGCGGCAGACGGTAGGCCCAGGTCTCCACGGCGGTGGTGCTGCTGGTCTGGTAGAACCGGTGCTCCACGTTGTTGCGCAGGCGTGGGCCCAACACGGAGCCCAGCAGTCCAGCCGCCACAGCCAGCGCCAGCAGCAGGGCCATGGTGCCCCCGCTGGGCTCGCCTGTCTCCACGCCCTTCGGTTCCCGGGTCTGCTTCATGCCGCCCACCCCCCGGAGGGAGTGTACGAGCCGGCCCGTCCCGATATGCCGCACCTTCGGCCTGGACATGAGACCGGCGGTACCCCTTACGCCTGCGGCCCCTTCGGCGCCTGCCGCCGGGCAAGGAAATCGGTCAGGTCGTTCCGCGTGGGCGCCTGCTCAACCCTGGCCGCATGGCGACGGCCAACGCGGTTGATCATGCCAGTCACCAGCGCATCCAGCAAGACCAGGGGATACCACACGATGAGCAGCTCCCAGGTGGCGAGGCGCACCATTTGCCACGGACGGGGAATCAGCCCCAGCACCAGGGGCCAGGCCAGACAGAGCAGCGCCTTCACGGCCTGACCGTTCAGCAGTTGGCCGCCCCCCGGCAGCAGGGCGGAGACCACAGGGGGCAGGAACCAGAGACCCATCGCCCGCAGCTCGGCAAACATGCCGGGCCAGAAGCGGCATACCAGCAGGCGGTCCACTTCCGCCGCCACCCAGAGGAGGACCACAAACCAGAGGGTATACAGGAGATAGGTCATGATAACCTCCTACGGCAGTGGTCGAAAGTTCGACGCGATGAAGTACTGGTCGCCCCAGAGGTACTTCTCGAGAAACTCTGGGTACCAGAAGCGGAGGCGCACATGCTCCCCGCGGCACTGCCAGTAGCCGTCGTGCATGACATACGTCGTGGTGAACCAGAGGAACTGGCCCTCGTAAACCGCCCGGGAGACGGGCACCATCTGCTGGCCAAACTGGCGGGACTCGCCCCGGAGCCGGGGCTGGTATCCGGGCAGCAGGCTAGACTGCTTCTCATGCTCTCTGGCGATGTAGACTTGCGGGTCATCCGACGAAGCGACGGGAATCCGCTCCACCCGCAGCGCCATGAGGTTCAGGCGCGTCTGCCCCATCAGCAGGGTGTTGCCCACGCCCGGCTCTACCTTCCAGCCTTCCAGCGAGCGCGGAATGCGCATGCTCCCCCGCAGGTTGCCCAGCGGGAGTTCGGCGGAACTGGGGTCCCGGAACAGCAAGTACCCCAGCCACACAGCCGCCAGTACTGCCAGGGTCACTCGGAGCAAGGGCAACGCACGTCGCATTGTCATCCTCCCCGCGGAACCGGAACTGCTCCACTCTTCGCAATCACACCATATGACGTGGGGCGGCGCACCATCAGTTCATCACAAATGGACTCCGTGGCGCATCTGCTGCATACCCCTCTGGGAAGGGGGTGCAGTTCGCAGATGACGCTAGACGTTGCGAAGCCCTGGCTCCAAAGTTATCCCGAAGGGATCAGGCCCAGCCTGCCATACCCGGACCGGCCGCTCCATACGCTCCTGGAGCAGGCGGCAGCGGAGCACGGCTCATCCACGGCAACGCTCTTTGCCGGACGGAAGCTTACATGGAGTGAGATTCACCGGCTGTCCGGAGCCTTCGGGGCCGCACTGCGCGGGCTGGGGGTGCGCCCGGGCGATCGGGTGGCAATCATGCTGCCTAACGTGCCGCAGACGGTGATCGCCTACTTTGGGGCGCTCAAGGCGGGCGCCGTGGTGGCTTTCTGCAATCCGCTCTATGTGGAGCGGGAATTGGAGCATCAGCTCAAGGACTGCGGCGCCGATGTGCTGGTGGGCCTGGACTTGCTCTGGCCCCGCATCGCCAACGTCAGGGCCAATACGCGCCTGCGGAAGGTGATCACCACCGGGCTGCGCGACTTCATGCCTGGCCCCCTGCGCCTGCTCCTGCCCCTGCTCAAGCCAGACCTGGTAGGCAAGGTGCCGCCCGACCCCGACCTGCTCTCCCTGAGGGGCTTGCTCCAAGAATACGAGGGTCAGGCGCCGGAACCCTTTCCCGTCAACCCTGCCACCGATGTGGCGTTGCTCCAGTATACGGGGGGTACCACGGGCCTCTCCAAAGGTGCCATGCTGACCCACCGGAACCTCATGGCCAACGTCCACCAGGTGCGGGAATGGATGCCGGGCCTGCAGCCGGGGTCAGAACGCATGCTCTGCGTCATGCCCTTCTTCCACGTCTACGGTCTGACGGTCTGCCTCCACCTGGGGGCCCTGCTGGCGGCAACCTTGATCCTGGTGCCCAAGTTCGACCTGAAGCAGGTCCTGGGGCTGATTCATAAGGAACGACCCACACTCTTCCCGGGCGCGCCGCCCATCTACGTCGCCATCAACCATGCGCCGGATGTTGCCAAGTACGACCTCCGCTCCATCAAGGCCTGCATCTCCGGGGCGGCTGCCCTGCCGGTGGAGGTGCAGAACGCCTTCGAAAGCCTGACGGGCGGCAAGTTGGTGGAAGGCTATGGCCTCACGGAGGCTTCGCCCGTCACCCACTGCACGCCCATCGATGGAAAGCGGAAAGCCGGCTCCATCGGCCTTCCTCTCCCGGATACCGAGATCAAGCTGGTGGACCTGGAGACGGGCACGGAGTCGGTGCCGGCGGGCGAACTGGGTGAACTCTGCATTCGGGGGCCCCAGGCTATGAAGGGTTACTGGAACCGGCCCGACGAGACGGCCAGGACCATTCGGGACGGGTGGCTCTACACGGGCGACATCGCCCGCATGGATGAAGATGGCTTCACCTACATCGTTGACCGCGCAAAGGATATGATCGTGGCCAGCGGCTACAACATCTATCCACGCGAAGTGGAGGAGGTTCTCTACGAGCACCCCGCCATCCAGGATGCGGTGGTGGTCGGCCTGCCTGACGAGTACCGCGGGCAGACCGTGAAAGCCTACCTGGTGGTCAAACCGGCCGCCAGCACCACCGCGGAAGAGGTCACCCAGTTCTGCCGGGAGCGCATGGCCCGCTACAAGGTCCCCACGCAGATTGAGTTTCGCGAGAGCCTGCCGAAGAGCATGATCGGAAAGGTGCTCCGCCGGGTGCTGCTAGAAGAAGAGGCCCGCCGCTCCGAGTAATGATTCGGCCTTCCCGGCGCACACTACCATACAAAGTGCGCGGCAGGGGTGAATGAGCGTGGCGGAGGATCGTCCCAAAACTGGTGGTCCCGAAGCGGCCGAAGGCTATAAACTGCCCGGCGACCCCGGCGATGCAGTTACGACCCGCATCGCCAAGCTTACCTTTGCCATCGAAAAGATGAATCTCGCCGAGTATACGGCCTTGCTGGAGAATCCCTGGCGGCTCATGTGGGTCAATTTCATCGCCGGCAGCGCCCGGGGACTGGGCATCGCCTTTGGCTTCGCCGTTTTGAGCGCCGGGCTCCTCTTCATCCTTCAGGGGCTGATGCTGGCGAACCTCCCTTACATCGGGGACTTCATCGCCACCATTGTCCGCATGGTCGATCAGGACCTTCGCCCGTAGTCTTCACATAACGCGGGCATACTACCCCCGAGAGGGGGAGATGTGCGCGTGGACCTCACACGCCTTCACCAAAAGCTGTTGGAAGAGCGCCAGATGTACAACGACCAGATCTTCATGATCGGGGAGACGGGGCTGGGCGGCACCTCTCACGGCGACCAACTTCAAGAGGATTCTACCGTCGACAACCACCCGGCTGACCTGGGCACGGAGATGTTTGAGCGGGAGAAGGACCTGGGCCTTCGGTCCAACGCGCAGCGACGACTTCGGGAGATCGACATCGCCCTGGAACGGATGACTGCGGGCACCTATGGCGTCTGCACCCGGTGCGGGGCGCCCATAGGCGAGGGGCGGCTCGAAGCCTTCCCCAGCGCCACCACCTGCATTCAGTGCCAGGAAGCCCGCGAGGCGCTGCCCGACCGGTTCCACCGGCCCATCGAGGAGCAGGTGCTGAGCCCACCCTTCGGCCGCACCTGGCGGGATGGGACTGGTGACCCGGGCTACGACGGCGAGGATGCCTGGCAGGAGGTGGCCTCCTATGGCACCTCGGAGTCGCCCTCTGACGTGCCGGGCGCCATCAAGTTCACCGACATGTACAACTCCGACGAGGAAGTCTACACGGTGGTCGACCCCATGGACGCCATCGTCGATGAAGACGGGGAGCCGCTCCAGCGGGATGACCGCGGGCACGACGACCAGACGCAGTGGGCAGCAGACGTGACCGACACCCTGTACGGCCCTGACGACATGGGCGGCGATTACCGCTGGGAACCGGGGGCCGAATGGCACACGGTCCTGCCGGAACGGCAGTTCCGGAACGGCCAGTTTCCCTCCCGGCGGATGCCGCCGCCCATACCCCGGCGGATGCGGTAGCACCGAACGCGACAACGCCCACCCAGCCACGTGCCGGGTGGGCGTTCCGTTTCAGACCTGAAGCTCTGCCAGCACCTGCGTCAGCCCGTTGCGGGCCCACGCAGCGTCGTTGCGGAACCGGAGGTGCTCCATGCAGACAAGCACCTGCCAAATTCCCTTATACGCCAGGGCACGGAGGCGGGCACCTTCAGACTCGTCGCGCTGGCCAAAGCCTTCCCAGTAGGCGGGGTGAGTTGTGCCGAGGTGGTAGATCCACTCGAAGAGGGGATCACCCCACATGGCCCGCTCCGAGTCCAGCACCCCGACGATCTCTGCCCCGCCAGGCTTCCGCTCAATCAGGATGTTCTGGGGCCACAGGTCCCCATGAAGGAGTCGTGGCTCGCGGATCTCATCAAACAGCCCTGCATTAGTCGTGACCCACTGCAGAAGGCGCCCCGACCCGTCGGTCTCCAGCCCTTCCCGGCCAAGCTCTTCGTGCATACCCGTCAGGAAGTGGACCAGGGCCTCGCTCCAGCGCGCAAAGCCCGGATCGGGCCAAGGGTTGCCGAAGGTATCTCCCCGCACGCTGTTGATCTGCCGTGCGATGCCGCCTAGCTGCCGCCGGATGGCGTCGTTTTCCACGGGAGTCAGCGTGTCGCGCACCGCTCCCCACACCTCGCCCGCCACGAAGGTCTGAAAGACGTAGTCCCGCCCGATGAGCTGATGGGTAAAGTCGGCAAAAAGCGTGTGCGGAACCTGAGGGCATACGGCGGCGAGATACGGTTGCACGGTATGCTCCCGCCGCATCAGGAAGCGCTCGTTGGGAAACAGGTGCGACGTGGGGGCCGGAGCGATGCGCAGGACTGCCTTGGCCATCCCCTCGATCTCGACGATGTAGGTGTTGTTGAACAGGCCGGAGGAAAGCTCTCGCACGCTGGCGACGCGCACCGTCTCGCCGAAGGCTCTGCGGCAGATAGTATCAACCTGCTGAGGCAGCAGGGACTGCTGGAAGTGTTCCGGCTCTCTGGATACGGGGTAGAACTGCATGAGACGGTCTCCTTATGTAGCGGCGTATGTTTCCTGCCCATCATACTCGTAACCCTGCTGCTTCACAACAGACTTTTTGTGACGGTTGTGAGGTGGGTAAGGCAGAGGTCTGCCCCTTGGCGCACCCTGCCCCTGCATGGTAGACTAGGGCAGATGAGGTGAAGCCAGGGTGCTAAGCATTCTACTCGCAATCGGAATCATCGCTCTGGATCAGTTGACGAAATGGCTGGTCCTGACCCGGATGGTGGAGTTGAGCGAGATCCCGGTGATCCCGGGGTTTTTCTCGCTGCAATTTGTGTACAACCCCGGCGCCTCCTTCGGCATGCTGAAGGGTCAGATCTGGCTCTTTGTCATCGTGGCCGTCGGGGCCGTGGGAGCGATGCTCTACTTCCTCCGAGAGCCGGAGAACCGGCGGGGGCTGGTGGGCTGGTCCCTGGGGCTGCTCATGGGCGGCTCCATCGGCAACCTGATCGACCGCATCCGGTTCCGGGAGGTCGTTGATTTCTTGCTCTTCTATTGGAGAGACTACTACTTCCCGAACTTTAATGTGGCCGACATGGCCATCAACGTTGGGGTGGGGTTGCTGATTCTCCACCTGGTGCTGACGGGAGAGAAGAGTCGTCATGAAAAGGTATGAGCTGACGCCCGCGGAGGGGGAGGCCCGCCTGGACGCCTACTTGGCGGTACAGGGGGAACTGGGCCTCTCCCGTTCGCGCATCAAGGGTCTCATTGAGGATGGACAGGTGACCGTAAACGGCGAGGTGCCCCGGGCCAGCCAGAAGATCCACCCCGGTGACGCGGTCGTCGTAAACGTTCCGGACCCTGTGCACATCGAACTGCTGCCCGAAGCCATTCCCCTGAATGTGGTCTTCGAGGACGCAGACGTCCTGGTGATCAACAAGCCCCGCGGCATGGTGGTCCACCCGGCCGCCGGCAACTGGAGCGGCACCTTGGTTCACGCCCTCCTCGATCATGTGGATGACCTGGAAGGGATCGGGGGCGAGCTGCGTCCCGGCATCGTACATAGGCTGGACAAGGATACCTCCGGCCTCCTGGTGGTTGCCAAGAACGAGCGGGCCATGGCCTCCCTGGCCGACCAGATTCGGGAGCACACCGCCCGGCGCGTCTACTGGGCCATCGTGCACGGCAACGCCATGCCGGATTCGGGGCGCATCGAGGCGCCCATCGGGCGGCATCACACGGACCGGAAGAAGATGGCCGTTCAGCCCAAGACGGGGAAAGATGCCGCGACGCACTTCCGCGTCATCGAGCGATTCAAAGGGTATGCTCTCCTGGAGTGCAAGCTGGAGACGGGCCGGACGCACCAGATACGCGTCCACCTCTCCTTCATCGGCCATCCGGTGGTGGGTGATTCGGTCTACGGCACCCGCAAGGCCCACCTGGGAATGGAGGCGCAGGCCCTGCATGCCAGGCAGCTTGGCTTTACCCATCCCGCAACGGGGGAATGGATGGAGTTCACCGCAGAGATTCCAGCCGACATGGAGCAGGCGCTCCAGGGGCTGCGAGCGCAATAGGAGGGCGGAGCCATGCCAGAGATGAACTTTGCCGACCGTCTGTGCGACGCCGTTCGGCTGAAGCGGTCCCACATCGTGGTGGGTCTTGATCCCGTTCTCTCCCGGGTGCCAGAGTTCATTCGGGAGCAGGCTGCGGCCCGCTTTGGCCGCACGGCCCGCGGCGCCGCAGAAGCGCTGTACCAGTTCAACCGGTTTATCATCGATGCTGTCGCGGGGCAGGTGGCCATCGTCAAGCCCCAGATGGCTTTCTACGAGGTCTACGGCGCCGCCGGCGTGGAGGCGTTCTGGGAGACGGTCCGCTACGCCCGCAACGCCGGGCTGCTGGTCATCGCCGACGCCAAGCGGGGCGACATCGGCTCCACGGCAGAAGCCTACGCAGCTACCTTCTTCGGCCATCCGTCGCCGCTGGATACGTGGGAGGACCCCGACCAGTGGGCCGACTGCCTGACGGTCAACCCGTATCTGGGCAGCGACGGAATCGTCCCCTTTGTGCAGCGCTGCGAGGCGCGGGGGACGGGCATCTTCCTGCTTGTGAAGACCAGCAATCCCTCCAGCGGCGAACTGCAGGACCAGCCCCTCCTCAGCGGGGAGACGGTGGCCGAGCAAGTGGCCAAGTTGGTCACCCACCTGGGCTCCAGCGTGGTGGGGCGGGCCGGCTACTCGTCGGTGGGCGCGGTGGTGGGCGCCACCTACCCGCAGGACCTGGCCAGATACCGGGCCGACATGCCGCAGGCGATCATTCTGGTGCCGGGGTACGGCGCCCAGGGCGGCACCGGGGCCGACTGCGTCTATGCCTTCAACGCCGACGGGCTGGGCGCAGTGGTCAACGCTTCCCGGAGCGTGATCTTCGCCTACGAGAAGCCTTACGGTCTGGCCCCTACGCCGGAGCAGGCGCAGAGCGCCGTTGCGGCAGCTGTGGAGGCCATGAACACCGATATCAACGGGAACCTGGCCAAGGCCGGCAAGCTGGCCTGGTAAGGAGAAAGCAAGAGGCGGTGCACTTCCTTGGTGCACCGCCTATGCGCGCCCCACGGCCGCCATACACGCGTCGATGCGCTTGATCACGTCGTCCTGTGGGCGGTCGCCGGCGTGCACGGCGCGACAGCGGGACGCCCCTTGTTGGACGTCCCGCAACATGTATGGCAGTCGGAACCCTTCCACCTGCTATCGGGTTCGCTTGAGGCGGATCCAGAAGGTGGCGCCGGCGCCGGGGGCGCTCTGCACCCCCACCAGCCCGCCGTGAGCTTCCACCAGCGACTTGACGATGGCCAGCCCCAGGCCTGCCCCCTTGTGACCCTGGCCCCTGTTCGTTCCCTGGAAGAACCGTTCGAAGACCCGGGAAGCCTCCTCCGGCGGAATGCCGGATCCCTGGTCGCTCACCTCCAGCACCAGGTCGTCCCCCTCAGCCCTGGCCCGCAGGGTGATGGCCCCGCCGGGGGGCGAGAACCGGACGGCGTTGCTGCACAGGTTGTTCAGCACCTGGTCGAGGCGGTCCCGGTCGCCGTAGATGCGGCAGCCTTCGGCCGACGGGTCGACCACCAGATCCAGGCCGACACCGGACCCGGCTGCCACCGGGCTGAAGCCTTCGGCAAACTCCACCAGGAAGGGCACCACAGCCATGGCCTGCATCCGCAGCTCCATCTGGCCGGCCTCCAGCTTGGCCACATCGAAGAGGTCATTGATGAGCCGGTTCAGCCGGGCCGCTTCCGCGGCGATGATCTCGTAGTAGCGCCGCTTCCGCTCTTCGTCCTGGACCACGCCGTCCCGCAGGGCTTCGGCGAAGCCGGCGATGGAGGTCATGGGAGTCCGTAGTTCGTGGGAGACGACCACCAGCAGTTCCTTGCGGCCCTGCTCCGACCGGCGGAGGCCGTCCGCCAGCGTCTGCACCCGTTCCGCCATGATTTCGCGGCTCATCCAGCCGGCAATGCCCAGGGCGGCAATGAGGGCCAGAATCAGAACGTTCCGGAGCCGCCTGACGATGGGGTCCGACAGCTGCCGCACATAGGCCACGTCGCGGATAAGCAGCAACTGCACGTTCTTCAAGACCGGAATGGTGGTGGGCAGGGGGGCCATGGCCAGAATCAGATCGGCGTTTCCTTCCACCGTCAGCACGGGGCGGTTGGCTGCCCGCCGTTTCTGGGCCAGGGTGGCGCCTGCCGCCGGGTCGCAGTTCTCCACCCGCTTGCCCACCAGCTTGGGATCCGAGGCGCGAAAGATGATGCACTGCCCGTCCACCAGTGCCATGGTGTCGTCGCCGGCCAGCCAGTCTTCCACCGCCTGCAGGGCCTGCTTGCCGGCCATGGTGACGTCGCCCTGGTTGAGTACAGCGGTGCGGAGCTTGCGGGTGACGGCTTCGGCCTGCTTCTGGGCGAGGGAGTCGAGGCGGGACCGTTCCACTTCGGCCACCTTGGACTCCACCAGGCGGGGCAGGCCCAGTCCCATGGCCGTAGCCACCATGGCGATGAGCACCACATACGTCAGCAGCAGCTTGGCGCCAATGCGCAGCATGGGTTTACTCCTGTCCCGGCTCGAACTTGTAGCCGACACCCCAGACCGTCTTTACGTAACGGGGCTTGTCCGGGTCGGGCTCAATCTTTTTGCGGATGCGCTGCACGTGGACATCCACCGTGCGGAAGTCGCCGTAGAAGCTGTAGTCCCAGACCCGCTCCAGCAGTTGCTCCCGGGTGAACGCCCGGTGCGGGTTCTGGCAGAGCATGGTCAGCAGGTCGAACTCCTTGGGCGGGCAGTCCATGCTCTTGCCCCGGGCCGTCAGCGTGTGACCGGCCAGGTCCAGGGTGAAGTCGGCGAAGACCAGCCGCTCGGGGGCCCGGGCTGCCTCTGAAGCGGCCGGAGCAGCGGCAGGGCCGCTCCGGTCCAACCGGCGCAGCACCACACGCACCCGCGCCACCAGTTCCCGGGGGCTGAAGGGCTTGGTGAGGTAATCGTCCGCTCCCAGTTCCAGGCCGAGGATCTTGTCCACCTCGTCGCCACGGGCGGTCAGCATGATCACGGGAATGTCCAGGGTGTGGAGATCCTTGCAGACTTCAAAGCCACTCTTGCCGGGCATCATCAGGTCCAGCACCACCAGGGCTGGGCGAAGGGCGCGCGCCTTGGCCGCCGCGTCGAAGCCATCGACCGCCTCTTCGACGGTGTAGCCTTCCTGCTCGAGATAGAGCCGGCAGAGTTCGCGAATGTTGGGCTCATCATCGACCACCAGTACCAGCCGTGACATGGCAGGCACCTCCGGAGTGTTGATCTTGCGATGGAATTCGCCCTGTGCGCGGCCCCATCCTTTCCCCCATGGTACCGGACCGGTGAAGATGGCAGATGACGAAGGTATGAACAGAGTGTGAACGGTTTACGTGTAAGCCGCTGAACTGGTGAAGAAGATCGCCTAAAGCGTCACAGGAGAGGTCCAGGGGCCGGGCGAAAGCCAAAGGCGCAGTCGATGCCGCAGGGAGGAAAGTGGCCATGCACCGTTTCATCGAGCGGGAGATGGCTGGCTGGGGCAACTACCCTCGGGAAGAGGCCGGGGTCTACCGCCCCGCCCTGACCCGGGACCTGGTGGAGATTCTGCATTCGGGCCAGCACCGGTCTTACTTGCCCCGGGGCGGCTGGTGCGGGTGGAGTCGGTCTACTTCGAGGTGGACTACCTGAAGGCAGCCAACCTGGAGGCGGCTCTGCGGCTCCTCGCCGAGACGGACCACCGCTACCAATACTCGGTGGCCTGGATCGACTGCATCGCCACGGGCCGCTCCCTGGGCCGTTCGGTGCTGATGCTGGGCAACAGCGCTCCCCGCAGCGCCATTCCCGCCGGATGGAATCCCCTGGCCCCGGGGCACAAGGGGAGACTGGGCATTCCGTTTGACCTCCCGGCCGCTGTGTTGAACCCCATCAGCATCACCGAGACCGCGTTGGATGGGCTGACGGCGGTACTGGAGAAGCTGAGCCGCAACCGGGTCTCCTCCTTCCTGGCTGTGCTGAAGTCGGCGGGCGAGCAGGGGCAGGGGATGCTCTCCTTCCTGCGGCGGGCTTCACCCTGGCCCTGGACATTCCCGTGCGCGGACCGGACTTGTTCCGCCTGATGGGAGAGCTGGACGAGATGGTCCTGCGCCACGGGGGGCGGCTCCACGTGGCCAAGGACTCCTGCATGTCGCCCGAGACCTTTGCCGCCATGTATCCGGACCTGGACCGCTTCCGGGCGGTCAAACGGGAAGTGGACCCCGAGGGGCGTTTCTCCTCGTCGATGGCCCGCAGGCTGCGGATCCTGGAGGGGTAAGCATGGCAACGGTGTTGATTGTAGGCGCCACGTCGGGCATCGCACAGGCGCTGGCGCGGGCGTTTGCCCGGCAGGGGTGGGGCCTGGTGCTGGCCGGTCGGGATCTCCCCGAGGTGGGGCGGATCGCCGTGGATCTGTCGCTGCGGCACCGGGTGCCGGTGGCGATTGTGGGCTTTGAGGCCACGGCATATGGGGAGCATGGTAGGCTGCTTGTTGATTGGGATCTGGAGGGTGTGGTCGTCTGCCACGGCTACCTGGGTGACCAGCGTTTGGCTGAAGTGGACTGGGAAGAAGCACACCGGATCGTGGATGTGAACTACACCAGCTATGTCTCTGTCTTGACGGCGGCGGCTCAGTACTTCGAGCCCCGGGGGCGGGGCTTTCTCTGCGCCATCTCTTCGGTGGCGGGCGATCGGGGCAAGCAGTCCAACTACGTCTACGGCTCGGCCAAGGCCGGCGTGACGGTCTTCATGCAGGGCCTGCGCAACCGGCTGCACCGGTCGGGCGTGCGGGTGGTGACCGTCAAACCTGGCTTCGTCGATACGGCCATGACCTATGGCCTGGTGAAGCGGGGGGCCAGTCCCGAGAAGGTGGCGGACGCGGTGTACCGCGGTGTGGCGCGGGGGCGGGATGTGATCTACGTGCCGGGGCTCTGGCGCTGGATCATGCTGGTGATCCGTCACATTCCCGAAGCGGTGTTCAAGCGGCTGCGCCTGTGAAACAAGTTCCCCCTTTCCGGCGTCCTATGCTGGGAAGGGGGCTTTTCGTATGCGCAGGCTGATTTGGGTGCTTATGATGGTGGTGATGGTTGGGTGCTCCCGTGTCCCTGCTCCGCCTCCCGCTGGAGAGCCCACCGGGCCTGCGGTGCCCCCCTCGGCTGAACCGGCTCCGCCGCCGGCGCAGCCGTCGCTGGTCAGCGACGCCGTGCCGCCGCTGCCTGCGGGCGGCTGCGTGCCTGACCTTTCGGCGGCCTATACCGAGCAGAAGCTTGGCGGCGTGGCCCTCCGGCCCCCAGCCGTGCCGGGAACGCCGGAGCATCCCTGGGCCATGTCGATGGCGGTGACCCACATGCCCGGACCCGACGGCCTTCTGGGCGATACGGCCGCGGTGCGGTCGGGTGTGGTGGTGGCAGGCACCGAGGAGACGGTGGTGAACGTCTACCTGGAGCCCGCCCCCCCGGATGACTGGTATGCCAAGCAGATGCTGGTGGAGGGGACCACGCCTATCGGCGTCCAGTATACGACCATGGGGGTCCACCTCCGCGTGGAGGCGGGCAAGGCCGGACAGGCCTTCCGCATTACGTTGAAGGACGTGCTGCGCGCCGACGGCAGCACCGGCGATTTCGCTGTGACCTTCTGCCGCCAGGATGCACCCACGGCGACACTTCTGTTCAAGTCGGGCGGCCAATGGGTCCCCCTGGGCGAGGACGGCTACGTGCCCGGCACTGCACCCCTGGAACTGCGCGTGCAGTTCTCCCGGGAGATGGACCGGGAGACGGTGGAGATGGCGATCCAGAGCATCGCTGAGGCCAGCCGCATCGGGGGGACGAAGTGGATCGACGACAAGACCCTGGACGTGACTGTAGTGCAGCCGGGCACCATGTTCCCCCTGCATCTGAAGGGGGCCCGGGACCGGTACTTGCAGTATCTGGCCAGGGGCGTGCCCATTGTGTACCCCGGGGAACCGGCGCATCTGGTTGCCGTCGACCCGGCGACCGGCAAGGAGAAGCGCGTGGCTGATCTCCCGCCCCAGATTGAAGGGGCGGACGTATCGCTCGATGGGCGTCAGGTGCGGGTGCACGCCGAGCGCTGGCGGGCAGGATCCATGCCCGGGCGGGCGACGGATCTGCTGGACCTGGCTACGGGACAGCGGCGGCGTCTGGGCGATCAGGAGTTCTTCCAGTGGCTGACCGGCGGCCGGCGTGCCGGGGTGCAGTGGGCGCCGGAGTCCGTTACCCTCTTCTGGTACGGCGGCGATGGCGTGGTCAAGAGCGTCCTGCGGGGGCTGCCCAAGAACGAGGTGGCTCGGCTGGACCCCACGGGGCAGCGGCTCTACCTGCTGGAGCCCGTGGAGCAGCAGGCGCCATACCCGATCCACGTCTACCGGCTGCTGACGGTATCCGCAGACGGAAAGGGGCCGGCTGTGCAAGGGCCGCAGCTGCTGCAGGCTCGTCCGGGCAAGGGTGGCATTATGATGTACGACCCTGCCTGGAGCCCCGACGGCAAGCAGATCGCCTACACCCAACCCTCGGATGGGGGGCGGATGCTCCTGGTGGTGGTGGATGCCCTGACGGGGGCCGTCCGGACGCTGGCCTTGGATCTGCCTGACCTGCGGGGCATGAACTGGGACCGGGTGGTCTGGTCGCCGGACGGCCAGTACCTGGCTGTGGCAAGCGCCCTTATCAATGTGGCCACCGGAAAGGTGGAGGGCACGGTCGAGAACATCGGGGCGTCTCAGCCCTGGAGCCCGGACGGCCAGTGGCTACTGGCCGGCGGGGCGGCTGTGCAGTGGCGGACGGGCCGCCGGGTAGCCCTCGGTGACGGGATGCTCCTCGGCTGGACGGCGGAGGGGCAGGCCCTGGTCATCCGAGGAGCCAGGCCGTACCCGCAGCTCCACTACAATAAGTGAAGGGCAGCCCCCGGTGTGGGGGCTGTCTTTCGCTTTACATACCAGTCTTCAGATCCGGTGCCGAAGGTGACGCTGAACGCCCTGCACCAGATGACCACCTGACTGTGGCTCATCAGGTCGGCGTCGGGGGGCAGTTCGTAGTTCTGATTCCCCATGTTGCCCTTGAGCTTGCCCAGGTTCAGGCCGTCGGTGACACCCAGGCCTGGCTTGGCGAGGTAGACATACAGGTCGGGGCCGTTGGTGGCCGCAAACTCCTCAAAGCGGAGGTAGCGCTTGCTGTCCGCCTCAAACAGGCTGACCCTGCCCTTGGCGTGGTGGCTGCTGTCGCCATCCCGGAAGATGCCTGCGTACATGGGGTCCTTCATGCCGGCACCCATCATGCTTTGGTTCGGCTCCATCATGCCTTGTTTCGGCTCCATCAGCCCCGGGGCGGCCTCATCCACTATGCGGTCGATGAAGAAGGGCGACCCGAGCCACGCCGCCACGCCACCCACCACCAGCCCCACAACGATTCCCGCAGCCCATTTGCCTGAACGCTTACCCATATCATTCGTCCCCCTTTCACGTCCCTATGGTAGGGGGAGTCTGCAAAACCCGTTTGATGGAGCGACGGGGGCACTTTCGAACTTCTTTCACAGAAGGCCGCGAGAATGAGAGGGCGAAAGGAGGGGTTGATCTGGACTATCAGCGGCTCTCGAAGCTGCATGCCTACAACGGGTGGAACCTGCTTTTTCTGGTGGTGACCGGAATCATCCTCTACATGCCCGGACTGCGGGGGGCACTGGCCCCCGTACGGGTGCCCCTCAAGTACCTGCACATCGCATCCGGAGTTGCCTCCGTGCTGCTGCTGGCCCTCTACCTGCCCCTGGCCCGGGAGCACTGGGAGCGCCTGCGCAAGCGGGTGGGGCAGAAGTGGAACGTGCTCTTGCTGGTGGGCCTGCTCATCGGGTGGGGACTGACGGGCGTGGCGCTCTGGTTCAATCGGTACATGCCTGCCGGCCTGGCGGAGTGGTCCCTGGTCTGGCATGATCGGCTCACCTGGTTCGCCATTCCCTGGATGGCGGCCCATGCCGTCACCCGCTACTACAAGATCAAGCTGGTCTCGGTGACGGAGCCCGTGATGGAGGACCGCCGGGTTCTGCTGGCGGGCGGCGCCGCGGCTGCGTTTGCACTGGTCTGGGGTGGGTTGGGGCGGGCCCTGGGGCTACCCGGGTTTGAGAAGGCAGCCACGCCGGCGGGGCGCTTCGCCAATGGGCACGAGCGCATCCCCGAAGGGGCAGCCTTCAACCCGACGCCCGTGAGCGTGCCGCCGGAAGGCGGTGGGGCGAAGGGGCGCTTCCGTATCTATAGCGTCACCGACGAAAACCCGAAGTTTGACGCCCGCACCTGGACCTTCGAGGTCAAGGGCCTGATCGAACGGCCCCGGACCTACACCTGGGAGGAGTTCCTGCAACTGCCCCGAACCGTCCAGGTAAGCGACTTCCACTGTGTGACGGGCTGGTCGGTCTACCAGTGCACCTGGGAAGGGGTGCTGCTGCCGGACCTGCTGAAGCTGGCCGGCGTCAAGCCTGAGGCCACCTACGTGAAGTTCTACTCCGGCGACGGAGTCTACACCGACGCAGTGCCCCTGAGCGTGGCCCAGCGGAACGACAGCATCATTCCCTACGTGATGGATGGCTCGCCCCTGCCCACGCCCCTGGGGGGACCCGTGCGGCTGATCATTCCCGACATGTACGCTTACAAGTCCGTGAAGTGGCTGCAGGGCATCGAGCTGATTGCCGAGCCTCACCAGGGCTACTGGGAGGAGCTTGGCTACCCGTCCGATGCCTGGGTGCAGAAGCAGAAGCTCTAGGGGAGAGGTGACGGCGTGCCGCAGGTGCTGCTGGTGGATGACGACGTGAAGATCGTGCAGGTGGCGCGCCTCTACCTGAACCAGGAGGGCTTCGAGACGTTGGAGGCCTACGACGGAGCGGCGGCCGTCGATCTGCTGAAGCGGGTGTCGCCGGACGTGGTGGTGCTGGACTGGATGCTGCCCCGGCTGGACGGCATGACCGTCCTGGCGAAGCTGCGGGCCCGCTCGGCCGTTCCCGTGCTGATGCTGACAGCCCGGGTGGAGATCGGCGACAAGTTGGCGGGCCTGGAAGCGGGGGCCGACGACTACCTGACCAAGCCCTTTCACCCGCAGGAACTGGTGGCCCGGGTCAAGGCCCTCCTGCGACGGTCGGGCCTGCGGGGGCCGGCGCCCGGGACCGTGCTCACCTGGGGGCCGCTGACGGTGGAGACGGGCAAGCACGAAGTCCGGGTGGGCGGCAGCCTGGCGCCCCAGCTGACGGCCATCGAGTTTCAGCTGCTAGAGGCCCTGCTGGAACATCCCGGGCATATCTGCACCCGGAACGCCCTGCTGGATCAGATCTACCACTTCGGCGAGAAGTACGTGCTAGACCGGACCATCGATGCCCACGTGGGCAAGCTGCGGGCGAAACTGCGGGAAGCGGACCCGGACTGCGACCTGATCGTAACGGTGCGAGGCGTGGGTTACAAGCTGGGAGGTGGGCCGGCGTGAAAGGCTCCCTGCTCTCCCGGCTGGCTCTCGTGCAGGTGGCCGTGGTCAGCCTGGCGGCGCTGGCGGCAGGCATTGGGGTGCGGCAGTTCGCCTACTCGGTGATCATCCACGGGGATATGATGACCATGGATAAGCTGCCGGACTTCCTCCGGCAGACCCGCTTCTACCTGACGGCTGTGGTGGCGGTGACCGCTCTGGTGGCGGGGCTGGCCGCCTGGCTGCTGTTTCGGCAGATCATCCGCCCGCTGGGGCGGATTGAGCGGGTGGCGGGGGCTGTGGCTTCCGGCGACTACTCCCAGCGCATTGGCGAGCGTCGAGGCGACGAACTGGGGCGGCTGGCCGGGGCCATTGACGGCATGACAGAGTCGCTGGCGAAGGTGGAGCAGTTGCGGAGGGACCTGGTGGCCAACGTAGCCCACGAACTGCGGACGCCGCTCACCGCCACACAAGGGCTGCTCTTTGCCATGCGCGACGGGCTGATGCCGGCGGATGCCGCCAGCCTGGAGCAGGCGGCGGAGGAGTTGGCCCGCCTGGGGCGCCTGGTGGAGGCTCTGCACCAGCTCTCGCTGAGTGATGCCGTACCTCGGGGCGGGCTCGCTTGTGAGCCGCTGGACCTGGGGAGTCTCGCGGCGGAAGTGACCACCGGCATGATGCCCCTGTTTGAGCAGAAGTCGATTCAGGTGCGGGTCGCCGTGTTGCCGGTCTTCGTGAACGGCAACCGGGATGCCCTGGTGCAGATGCTGGTCAACCTGCTGGACAACGCCGCCAAGTACACGCCAGAAGGCGGCTGGGTGCGGGTGGAGGCGGGCGAGGAAGGCCGCATGTCGGTGGCCAACTCCGGGCCGGGGATTGCTCCAGCTGACCTGCCCAGCGTCTTTGAGCGGTTCTACCGGGGGGAGAAGTCACGGTCGCGGGAGACGGGCGGGGCCGGTATTGGTCTGGCCATTGTCCGGAACCTGGCCGAGGCGCAGGGGGGAGAGATCTGGGCGGAGAGCGGGGGCGGCGAGACGATTTTTTATATTCGCCTCATCGAACCTGAAGCGGGACGTTTACGTATGAACAGATGACACACACTCGGGACTGAGGAGGTTGTCTGGTTCATATGCGTGGTGATCCCCGTGCTACCAGCCCGTTCCCCGGGCTCTCTGTTGCTGGCCCGATGGATGAGATCGCAGAGCTTCCCCTGGAGATTACCGTGGATGAGGACTGGGTAGGGTACTGCAACGCCCGCGTTGTGACCCGCATGCGTGAACTTCATGAGGGGCCCATGACCCACTTGCTGCTGGTGCCCAATTCTGCCGAAAAATGGGTCGCCCTGGTGCCGACCGCCGACGGGGACGCGTACGGCGCCGTCTCGCTGGCGTTCACCGAGACCGAGAATGCGGCGAAGGTTAACGTTCGCCTGGGCTTGCGAGGCGTGAAGGTCTCCAAGCTGAAGGGGCGGGTGCGTGTCTACGCCCTCAAGGAGGTAGCCGCTCCGAACGGGAGGAGCTATCTGGCGATTGATACGAGCCGGTCCTCCTCTCGCCCGACGCAAGGGCGGCGTACCGTTAAGTCGGGCTAGGCGAACCGCAGACGGGTTCAGACGGACAGCGGACGGGTTCAGACGGAAGGCAGACAGGTTCAGACGGAAGGCAGCCGGGTTCAGACGGATGGCAGCCGGGTTCAGACGGATGGCAGCCGGGTTCAGACGGACCGCGAACGGATCCCCGACGGAGTGGGCGCGAGTCCTGACGGAGCGCTGACGGAGTGCCGACGGATAGCAGACGGTCATCAGACGGAGTGCACGAGTATCGACTGCGAATCGCAGACGGAATGCTGGCCGATTCAGACGGGATGCAGACGGATCTGAACGGGCCGCCGACGGATCCGGGCGGCGGACCGAGGTCACCAACAAGGAAGCCGGGTGGTTCCCATATGGAGACCACCTGGCTTTTTCGCGAGGACAACGAGGAGCCTGTGCCGAATGGAGGTCCCATCACCTGATGGCTCGGGAGGCACCACACATGCAGCAGAACCTCCAGCGACTGAAGCCCTACATAACCCGCCCGCCGGTAGGAGCCCCGCCCGAGATTCTCCCCTGGGAGCATGCAGACGCTTGGGGCGTAGAGGGGACAGCCCGGTCCACCCTCGCCCTTATCCTGGAAGGCGGCAGGCAGCTGGACGCCCTCGCCGAGTACATGATGGTCTTCTGCAACGAAGGCTACGGCACGGCGCAGTGTCCCGACGCCCTGCTCGTCAACGGCACTGCCCTGGCCCTGTGCGGCTATCTCAGCCATGGCACCCACCCCGAGGCGGAACTCTGGCGGGTCGCCGGCTGCGCCCGCCTGGCCACCGAACTGCACGCACGCAAGGCGGCCCTGAGCGACAGGCTGGCCGCCGACTGCCTGCTCACAGTCTGCGAAGTGGCGGACGAGATGGGACTTCCCATCCTCTCTGACCTGATCACCCTGCGGGAGCGCATGTGGGGCCGGCTGCTGGACCATTCCCGGGCCGAACGCCTTCACGTCTCCGAGCAGGAGTACCCCGCCCACATGACCGCTCCGGTGCACCCGACCGCCTGGGCGCCCTCCTGCGGAACCGCCCCTGGCAGAAGGGGCTCTACGCCCCCGACTTTATGGACTCTTACGACCTGCAGGACGCCGAGCAGACCTGCAGCAATCTGATCACCCTGCGGGCCCACATGCTGGTTCGGCACCAGTTCGGCAGCGAAATCGACTGGAACCTGCGGCTCTTCGATGACGTGGAGTCCACGGTGAGCCTCGGCTGCCAGTTCTTCATCCGCAACCTGGCCGACGCTTATGGGGAGACGGGCAAGGAGAAGTTCGCCGTCCATGCGGCCCGCCTGCTCTGGTCCTTCTACCGCCTGGCGCCTCTGCCCAACCACCGGCAGTTCCAGGGCCCCTGGCGCACGCTGGAGGTTGGAAACCGGCAGGCCAACCAGCTGCCCACCACACTCGGCACTCTGGGCCACACCGATGCCTTCGACGACGCCACCCATGCCATGCTGGCCCGCTCCCGGTATGAGCACATGCGCTACGCACTGGCCTACTGCGGCGGCGCCAACAACTGGTACCAGGTGGAGGCAGCCGGCATGGCCGTGGCCAGTCTGCTCTCGCCCGAACTGAAGCACGCCGACGCCTACCTGCGGGTGGCGATGCGGCGGCTGAAGTGGATCAACAGCTTCGCGTACTACAACGACGGCTTCCAGTTCGAGCTGACCCACCTGTACCACGTCTTCCCGACCAGTTCGCTCTTTTCTGTGGTCAATGTGGCCAAGGCTCGGGGCGTCACCCTGCCGGCGGACTACACCAGCCTGGTGGAGCGGGCTCACGAAATGTACCTGTACAGCCGGCAGCCCGACTGGTATCTGCCCATGTTCAACGACTGCAACCCCATTCCCACCACCGCAGCGCCCATTCTGGCAGCAGCGGCGCAGACCTTCGAACGGGATGACTTCCGCTGGGGCGCCACCCTGGGCAAGGAAGGGAAGGCGCCTGAGCACACATCCTACGCCTGGCATGACTCAGGGCTTTACGTCATGCGGGACAAGTGGGGCGAGGAGGGGCAGTACCTTCACTTCGACGGAGCACCCTGGGGGGCCAGCCACCAGCACGAGGATAAGCTGAACTTCGTGCTGTACTCCCACGGGCGGCTTCTGCTGGGGGACCCCAACATCTACAGCTACGCCTGGACGGAGCAGACGCACTACTTCAAGTCGTCCCGCGCCCACAACGTGGTGCTGGTGGACGGCAAGGGGCAGGCGCGCAAGTACCGCCCCGAGGCCAAGCTGTCGACCCTGGGGCGCAACGAGTGGGTCAGCCAGCCCGGCTTCGACTTCGTCAGCAGTGAGTACTGCGAAGGCTTTGCGCTTGACCCCTTCGACTCGACACGGTCCAACGCAGTCCCCGCCATTGAGCAAGGGCTGACCCACCGCCGGGCCATCTTTTACGTGAAGCCCGGGTACTGGATTCTGTGCGACCGCATTCACGGCGACGGCCCACAGGCGGAAAGGAAGCTGGAGCAGCTGTTCCACATTGCCCCCATCGTGGAGCAGGGGGCGGCTGAGCCTTTGCGGGCCGGGAACGTCTCCTTGTCGCCAGAAGCCATCCTCACGGAAGATGAAGGGCTGGGGAACCTGGCCATCATTCCGGTGGACGGGGACGGTATCTCAGTAAGGGCACAGAAGGGCGAGACGACGCCTGCCGTGGGCTGGTACGGTGTCCTGGGCGAGTTCCCCGCCTGGGACGTGACGGTGGAGACCACCACTGCTCTGCCTGCCCGGATGGACGCCGTACTCTACCCGCAGGCGCCCGGCTCCTCGGCCAAGCCCCAGGTGCAGCGGCTGTTGGCGAACGACAACGTAACAGCCCTCCGCATCACGGGCGAAGGGCTGGACGATACCTTTATTCTCTGCGAAGAGGGTGCAGGCGTGGTAGAGGTGGGCGACATCGCCGTTGAAGGCAGGGTCCCTGCTGGTCCGGCGGGGCGGCGAAACCGTAAGGGCCTATGGCGTGAACGTGGCCACGGCCCGCCTTAACGGGAAGCCGCTACAGGTAGAGCAGGACTAGAGCGAAGGGAGCCACGTCTTGCCGCCGTCGGTGGTGCGGAGAACCTTGCTGCCATCCCCGGTGCGGACTACGACCCAGCCGTTCTCCGCATCGACGAAGGAGAGGGCCAGGACCTCGCGTGCGCCGGGGATGTTGTCATGGAGCCAGGTCGTCCCGCCATCCGCCGTGCGGGTGAGCGAGGCCGTACCGAAGTTGTCGCAGGGAGCGCAGGAGCCGGCGAAGAAGGCAATCTCCTCATCCACGACGTCGAAGGGACCGGCGTAGGCGTCGATGCTCTGCTCTACCTTCACCGTGCGAAGTGATGCAGAACCCCAGGGAGTGGCCAGCATGGGCTCCCACCGGCGGGCATCGCCACTGGTGTGGAAGACCGCATAGGCTTGATGGCTCATGGCTGCCCCGCCGGTGTACAACACCCAAGCTGAACCGGCCGCGCATTTGAGGGTGGGTCTCCAGCCCTCGCGCTCCAGCGGGGCCTGGAAGACCGTCTCCCAGGATCTGGCCCCATCGGTGGACTGCAGAATCGCAGTGCCGGCCGCAGCCAGCAGCGTGTCCGCACTGTGCGCACACCAGGACTGCAAGTTCTTCGGCCCGGTCCGCTCGGCCCAGGTCTGGCCCCCGTCGGTGGTGAGCGAGAGTGTGCTGCCAACCTGGACCCAGCCTGTGGAGGGCGTCAGCAGGTCGGCGGTGGTCGCGGGGCGGCCGGTGTGGACCCACTGCCCCCCGTCGGTGGTCTTCAGGAGGCCCAGATCGGTGACCGCCCAGCCGTGCTTGTCGTCGGCGAAGTCCAGGGCAGACACCTGCACAGGTCCTTCATACTGCCGCATCCAGTCCTTGCCACCGTTGTAGGTGGTGAGGATGGCGCCCTTGCCCCCTGCCCATCCACGCAGTGGGTTCCCGAACACGACGCTGGTAAGGGGCGGAGTCTGCAGACTGGAGTAGCGGAGGGTATCCGTAATGGGCGGATAGGAGCAGATGTATTCGGGCTTCCACTGCCCGTCGCCGATGCCGGCGTTCAGCCGCTCCAGGAAGGTGGGGTCGGTTGCCGTCCGGACGACGGCTTCCGTGCAGGCAGCCTCGGGGGTGGCCGCGTCCCGGAGGACCCCCATGAGCAGGCCCGACCCGGAAAGCGCAGGCTTCTGCCCGCCCCGCCACTGCAAGAGGGTCAGGCGGAAGGCGGCGAACTCCCGCAGCGCCTGGTCAAACTGAGCCAGCTGGGCCGGAGTCAGTTCCGTGGGAAAGGTGTTGTAGCGGGGGTAGGACCCGATGTGGCTCTTGCGGTTCGGGTCCAGCACCGCCCGGTAGGCCTTCTCGGCATCCCCTGTCCGGCCCACATCTGATGCCACCACTGCATCCCAGAAGAACTGGAAGCCAGTCTCGCTTGGTTCCAGGAACCGCCGGTCCACCAGACCGAAGGCTCCATCGACGAAACGGTACCGATCCTCCCGCATTGGGTTGGGATGGTTGCGGATCATCCAGGCGCCCCGGCTGAGGCCCCGGAGGACGATCTCCTTCCCTTCGACCGCCAGGCGCTCAGGCCGGCTGATGGCCATGTTGCCGGGCAGCTGCGTACAGGAACCTGGCTTCCACCGGGAGGCAAACACGTAGAAGGGCTGGGGACCGGTGGCAATGGACTCGGGACGGTACCAGACAATCTGAGGCTGCCCGAGGCCGGCCAGGTCTGTCGCAGCCAGCAGCCGATGCTTCATCAGTCGGACCTCGTCGAGGTCGCCCAGCGGCGGACAGAGGTCAACCGACGGGGAGCCGTTGCGCTGGGAGATGACCACCAGCACGCTTCCGGTGGAGCCGAAGTCGGCCCGTGCCAACACCGACATGGCCAGCACCAGCTCGGACTTCCCGTCGCCGTCGAGGTCAGCTTCCAGGTAGGGTTTCGTCTCTGCCCGTACATCCGGCGAGCCTGTGGCGGTTTTCTTCAGGTACTCCCACCCGTCCGGCTGTTCCAGGAGTCGCAAGATGGTCTCCCGCAGCGCATCCCTTCCCAAGCGGCCCGCTTCGCTGACGGCCAGGTCCGGGCGGGGGTCCGACGGGGGTGCCGGTGGAGGGTCCGGCGGCGGCGGAACCACCGGCTCCGGCGACTGAGCGGTCGGCGGAGGCGGTGCGGGTGGGGTGACCGGATTCTTCGCACACCCCACCAGACCCAACAACAGGACCAAAAGCAGGGCCACGACCCGCTTCATACCAACACCTCCGCTGATAAGACGCCGCCACCTGGAGCCTGGTCGCGTGTTCGGGACTTGACCATGCTCCAACCTCAATGGTAAGGTGTTACCGAACCTGGCTACTTTAATCCAGTCCCGCGAGGCTGGCAAGGAGCGGTGCAACTGAATGGGCCCCCGCACCCGGCGAGACACAAGTGACCGGGCCCCGCGGGCACACATTTGGGCAGACTACCTCCTTGCCGGATACAGGCAAGGAGTTTTCTTTTTCCGGAGGTGCGAACCCAATGGAACCGAAAGCCATGTTGATGGATGAGACGCAGATGACCCGGGCCCTCTCCCGCATCGCCCATGAGATCATCGAGAAGAACAAGGGGCTTGAGAGCGTGGCGCTGGTGGGCATCCGGCGGCGGGGCATTCCCCTGGCCCAGCGGCTGGCGGCCAGACTGAAGGAGTTCGAAGGCGTCGAGATCCCCGTGGGCACCCTGGACATTACCCTGTACCGCGATGACCTGACCGAGCTGAGTTCCGTCCCCCAGGTGCACCGTTCGGAAGTCAACTTCAAGCTGCCCGGCACCACCATCATCCTGGTGGATGACGTGCTTTACACCGGCCGCACCGTGCGGGCGGCGCTGGACGCGCTGCTCGATATCGGACGGCCGGCTACCATTCAACTGGCCATTCTGATCGACCGCGGCCACCGGGAGCTGCCGATCCGGGCTGACTACGTGGGCAAGAACGTGCCAACCTCCCGCCGAGAAGTGGTGGAGGTTCATGTCACCGAGATCGACGGCGAAGATTCCGTAGCCCTGTACGACCTTCCCTAGGAGGTGCCCGAGATGCCTGGTCTGAAGCGGAAGGACATTCTCGGCCTGCGGGAGATGTCAACGGAAGAGATCGATCTGATCCTCGACACGGCGGACACGCTGAAGGATATCGTCACCCGGCCCATCAAGAAGCTGCCGACCTTGCGTGGCAAGGGCTTTGTGACCCTGTTCTACGAGAACTCCACCCGCACGTCCAAGTCCTTTGAGCTGGCGGGCAAGTACCTGAGCGCCGATGTGACCTCCATCGCCCTGGCCACGTCCAGCGTCCAGAAGGGCGAGACGCTGCTGGATACGGCCCGCAACCTCGAGATCATGGGGCCTGACGCCATCGTCATGCGGCATCCTGTGGGCGGGGCCTGCAACTTCCTGGCGAAGAACGTCCGCTGCAGCGTGATCAACGCCGGCGACGGCATGCATGAGCACCCGACCCAGGGCCTGCTGGACATGCTCACCATCCGCCAGAAAAAGGGGAGGCTGAAGGGCCTGAAGGTGGCCATCATCGGCGACATCTTCCACAGCCGGGTGGCCCGCTCCAACATCTTCGGCCTGACCAAGTACGGCGCCGACGTCTGGGTGGCCGGTCCGTCCACGCTGCTGCCTCCGGGCTTTGAAGAGCTGGGCATTCACGTGACCAACCGGGTGGAGGAGGCCCTGGAAGGGGCCGATGTGGTCAACGTGCTGCGGCTCCAGCTGGAGCGGCAGGAAAAGGCGCTCTTCCCCAGTGTGGCCGAGTATCACAAGTTCTGGGGCGTGGGGCCTGACCGGCTCAAGCTGGCCAAGGCGGATGCCCTGCTGATGCATCCCGGCCCCATGAACCGGGGCGTAGAGATCTCGACCTACGTGGCCGACGGCGACCAGTCGGTGATTCTTGAGCAGGTGACCAACGGCGTGGCCGTACGCATGGCCATTCTCTACCTGCTGTTGGGAGGAGGGGACGCGGCATGAGCATGCTGATTACGGGCGGGCGGCTGCTGGACCCGGCTCAGGGCCTTGACCGGTACGCGGACATTCTGGTGGATGGCGGCAAGATTGTGGCCATCGGGGAGGGCCTGAAGGGCGACCAGGTGGTGGACGCCCACGGCAAGGTGGTCGCGCCTGGCTTCATCGACATTCACGTGCACCTGCGGGTGCCCGGCCAGGAGTATAAGGAAGATATGCGCACCGGCACGGCAGCGGCTGTGCGGGGCGGCTTTGTGGGCGTGGTCTGCATGCCCAATACCAATCCCGTCATCGACAACGTGCCCCTGGTGGCACATGTCCGTCAGCTGGCCGCCGAGCAGGGGCTCTGCAAGGTCTGGCCTACGGGGGCCATTACCAAGGGCTCCAAGGGTGAGCAGCTGGCCGAGATCGGCGAGATGAAGGACGCCGGCATCGTGGCGATTACCGATGACGGCCGGCCGGTGGAGAACGCGGAGACCATGCGGCAGGCGATGATCTACGCCAAGCAGTTTGGCCTGGCGATCATGGACCACTGCGAGGACAAGCAGTTGGCTGGCGGCGGGGCCATGCACTACGGCAAGGTCTCGGCCCTGCTGGGCCTGAAGGGCATGCCGTCGGCGTCCGAAGAGCTGCACGTGGCCCGGGATATCCTCCTGTCGCTGGAGACGGGGGCGCATGTGCACATTCAGCATGTGTCGTCCAAGAGGTCCATCGAACTGATCCGGTGGGGCCGGTCGCTCGGGGCCAACGTCACCGTGGAGGCGACGCCGCACCACTTCACCCTGACCGATCAGGCCGTCATGGAGATGGATTACGCCACCACTACGAAGATGAACCCGCCCCTGCGGGCGGAAGAGGATCGTCTCGCGATTCTCGATGCGCTGCGCGATGGGCTCATCGACGTGATCGCCACCGACCACGCACCCCATCATCTTGATGAGAAGAACGTCGAGTACCAGTATGCCTCCTTCGGCATTACGGGGCTGGAGACAGCCGTGGGGTTAGCGATCAGCCGTCTTGTGAAGGCCGGCGTGGTGACCCTGGAGCGGCTGATCGAGCTGATGTCCACCCGTCCGGCCCAGCTGGTCGGCGTGCCCGTTCCCACTCTGGTGGAAGGCGCTGAGGCCGACATCACGATTCTGGACCTGGACAAGACCTGGACGGTCAGGGCCGAAGAGATGGCCTCCAAGTCCAAGAACTCGCCCTTCATCGGCTGGGAGTTGACCGGCGCCCCCTATGCCACGGTCGTAAGCGGCAAGCTGCGCATGCTGGAGATGAACGTCCTGTGAATCACCTAAAGGAAAGACGCATCAGGCGCCAGTGGGTCCAGGATGTCGCCGAAGTGGTGGCCCATGAGGGCCGCGCCGACGTCTTCAAGCTCGTAGTCAAGGCTCCGGAAATCGCCCGGCGGGCGGTGGCTGGGCAGTTTGTGCAAGTCCGCTGCGCTCCGGCCGGGTCATCCTCCGTCGATCCCCTGCTGCGGCGGCCCTTCAGCATCTGCGAGATCCGGCCCTCAGACGGGGTGTTGAGCATGATCTACCGGGTGGTGGGGCGGGGGACGAGAGCCCTGTCGACCCTCGGACCGGGGGCGGCCCTCGACCTGATGGGCCCCCTGGGCCACTCCTTCCCGGACCCGGCCGCGGGCCAGGGCCCGCTGGTGCTGGTGGGCGGCGGCCTGGGCATTCCGCCCATGGTGGCGGCTGCCGAGTGGGCCGTGGCTGCCGGTCGCACGACGCTGGGGATGGTGGGCGCCCGTACTGCATCCTATCTGGCGGGCGCCGATGAACTGATGGCCACAGGTGTTCCCGTTACCATCGTCACCGACGATGGGTCCGTGGGGGCCCGGGCTCTGGTGACGACGCCCCTGGGCCACCGGCTGGAAGCCGGGCTGGTGGGCGAAGTCTGGGCTTGCGGCCCGGAGCCCATGCTGGCGGCGGTCAAAGCGGCGTGCGCTACCTATGGTGTGCCATGCTTCGTAAGCGTGGAGCGGCACATGGCCTGCGGCTTTGGCGCCTGCATCGGCTGCACGGTGCCCAAGGCGGGGCAGGCGGGCTTCTACAAGGCCTGCCAGGATGGCCCGGTCTTCCCGGCGGAGGAGGTGGAGCTCGGTGGCTGACCTTTCGGTAGAGATCTGCGGGATTCGCTTCAGGAACCCCGTCTGGACGGCATCGGGCTGCTACGGCTACGGGCGGGAGTTCGCCCCGCTCTATCCCCTGTCGGACCTGGGAGCCATCTGCGTCAAGGGGACCTCGGTGGAGCCCTGGCTGGGCAACAAGGGCACCCGAGTGGTGGAGACGCCCGGGGGCATGCTGAACGCCATCGGGCTGCAGAACCCGGGCGTGGAGCACTTTCTGAACGTGGACTGGCCCTGGCTGCGTGAGCAGGGGGCCACGGTCATCGTCAATATCGTGGGCCGCACGGTGGATGAGTACGTGGAGGTGGCCCGCCGGTTGGAAGGCTCGGGCGTGGCTGCTGTGGAGCTGAACATCTCCTGCCCCAACGTCAAGGAGGGCGGGCTGGCCTTCGGGACCAGCGTCAGCGGCGCCGCAGGCGTTACGGCGGCCGTGCGGAAGGCCACCTCGCTTCCGCTGATGGTCAAGCTGTCGCCGAACGTCACCAACATCGTCGAAATGGCGCGTGCTGTAGAGGATGCGGGCGCCGATGCCGTGACGGTCATCAACACGCTCCTGGGCATGGCCATCGACATCCGGCGGCGCAAGCCGGTGCTGGGGAATATGTTCGGCGGCCTGTCAGGGCCGGCGGTCAAACCGGTGGCCCTGCGCATGGTCTGGCAGGTAGCGGGCGCCGTGAAGATTCCCGTGGTAGGCATCGGCGGCATCATGACCGGCGAGGATGCTGTGGAGTTCCTCATGGCGGGGGCCCGGGCGGTGCAGGTGGGCACGGCCTGCTTTGTGGACCCGTGGGCGCCGATCAAGATTGTCGACGGCATTCGGGCCTTCATGGAAGAGCAGGGGGTCGGCCGTGTGGACGGGCTGGTCGGCGCGGCCCGCCCGGCCGTGGGCGCCGAGGGCAACCTGCCGCCCATCGGCACGTCCACCGGCAAAGCCGAGGGGCTGAGCTACGCCCCCGGGCAGGCCGGTGAGGCCGGTCAAGCGGGCCGGGTCCCGCCGGCGGCTCAGGCGGTCAAGCCGAAGCCCACGGTCACCAACGAGACGGGAGAGGCCCTCCGCCAGTTCCTGAAGGACTCCGATCGCGCGTAGGAGGAGGTAACGTATGTCCCTCAGTCGTGATGAGATCTTCGCAATTCTGACCGAGGCGGGCGTGTACCGGGAAGGCCACTTCGTGCTGACCTCGGGTCGCCACTCGGGTCAGTTCTTTCTGCTGCCCCACCTGTTCCAATTCCCGCATCTGACGGAACGCATTTGCGCCGACCTGGCCGCCCTCTGGGACGGCGTGGAGATCGACACGGTGGTCGGTCCCGCCACGGGCGGCATCGTGCTGGCCTACGAAGTGGCCCGGCAGCTGGCCATCCGCCGGGGCGGCCAGGGGCCCCGGGCCATCTTCACGGAGAAGACCGAAGAGGGCAAGATGGCCCTCAAGCGCCAGTGGACCCTGCAGCCGGGCGAGCGAGTGCTCATGGTGGAAGATGCCGTCTCCACTGGCGGGTCGGTGGTCAAGGCTGTCGAGGCCGTGACGCAGTACGGCCCGTCCATCGTCGGGGTGACGTGCATCGCCGATCGCAGTGGTGGGGCAGTGGACTTCGGGGCGCCCCTGCGGGCCCTGCTCACACTCCAGGTGGAGTCGTGGCTGCCTGAGGAGTGTCCGCTCTGCAGGGATGGCGTGCCGCTGGTAAAGCCAAAGGGATAGCATGCAGGGCCGGAGGGAATGTCGAGGGATAGGGGATCAACCCCCTATCCCTCGTGCTTTCCCTCCTTCGAGGGATGCGCCGGCGGCCTCTCCTTTGCTACCATCTGGGCAGATGAAGCGAGCACCGGAGAGGAGAAAGCGATCATGAACAAGCGCACAACGGTGGTTGCGGTAGTCTTCGCCAGTCTGCTGACTGTTACGCTGGGGGGCATCATCCTCCACCAGTTGAGCGGATACGATTACCCGACCTCACCTGCCTTCTCGTACGAGATGAACGTCATTGGCGATCTGTATGAAGCCTTCATCATGGTCCCGCTTGGGTTGGTCGGGCTGTGGGCCATGCTGCGGAAGGGCAGCGCCTGGGGTCCCCTGATCATCGGGGGTGTCGCCGGCACCTTTGCCTACAACTACGCCATGGTCTCGGCCGGGCGGCAGAACCTGTGGATCTTCCTTTGGGTCCTCAAGGTCGCATTGGGCGGGACGACGGTGGCCCTGGTGTGGGACCTGCTCCCCGCCGGTGCCGGCACCAAGCTGAAGCCTCGGATCGCAGCAGCGGTCTACTTCCTCGTGGTGATCGTGGCGTTCGGCAAGATGATGGGGCAACGGCTTCTGGCCAGCGCCCACGGGTACGTCATGGAGATGACCATGCAGGCTGGCGGGGCAGCGGTGGACTGGGCCGAACCGAACCTGCGGGACCCGGTTGTGTTCTTCGCCATGGCTTGCCCCATGATCCTCGCTGCGGTGACCGGCCTGTGGCGCGGGACGGCCGCGGGGGCCCGGGCCGGCGCCCTTACAAGCACCTTCCTGATCAACATGGTTCTGATGATCCTCGCCACGGGGCCAGTGCGGGAGCTGCTGCAGCACGGCTCGGTGTCGGCCGGCATGGTGCCCATGAGCGTAATCTTCATCGTGGCTGCGGCGCCGGCGGCCTGGTTGCTGCTGTCCCTGGCCAAGGAGAACCCTCGGGTTGGTCAATCCCGGGCGGCCGCCTGAGCCTGTTCGTGGTGCAGCGCCCCGCTCCTCTGTCAGGCAGGGGGCGGGGCGCCGTCGCGCTCCCTCTGCGTTTAGCACTCGCGGGTCCAGACTGCTACAATCCCCTTGAAAACAGTGGGAGCGGCATTGTAGAATGGCAATCGATGACCTTACAAACTCCGGTTCAGGAGCTTTCGGGATGCCAGGTCCCCCGGTAGGGGGCCGGTGGAATCTACATGACCTTTCAATAAAAGGGAGGAGCTTGCGCATGCCCATTTATGAGTTCAAGTGCAAGGCCTGCGAGAACGTCTTCGACGAACTGGTGCCCATGAACACCGAGGGCGACCTCCTCAAGTGCCCCACCTGCGGCAACACGGGTGCCCACCGGCTAATTTCCGCCTTCGCAGCCCATGGCCTGGAGAACGGCCACATTGCTGTTGGCCGGAAGCTTACCGGCAAGGGCGCCGGCGCAGCCGAGAGCGACAAGCCGGCCGCCGCGCCTGCTTGCGGCGGCAACTGCAACTCCTGTCCTGCATAGCGTACCGCCACATATCGGGCCTGCTCCCTACCCGAGGTGAGCTGGCCGTTTTATTGCCATGACATTGGCAGAATGGTATGATTTCCAGGGGAGGGATCATCCATATGCGACGAATCGACTACAAAGGCGAAGAATACCTGGTTCATACCCGGTCGGGCATGACCCTGCTCGATGCCCTGCGGGAGCACGGAGTTCCCGTTCAGTGTGACTGCGACGGCCGTACCCATTCCACTGCCCAGTGTACCGTCAAGTGGCCCAAGGACACGGCCTTTCTGCTGACAGCCCCCACACCCTTCGAACGACAGATTCTCGGCGACCAACTGAATGCGGGGCAGCGGCTGGCCTGCCAGACCATGTTCAAATAAGCAGGACAAAGACAGGGCCCGCCCCCGAACCATCGGGAGGCGGGCCCTGCTGCAGGCGATAATGTCACTTGTACTGGGCGAGGCTCTTCTCCCAGAACTGCGGATCCAGCTGCCACTCCTGGTTGACAACCCCCTGGGGCCTGAAGCCGGGGATCATGTCCTCGAAGCGGGTGGGGGCGGGGTCCTCGTAGACCACACCTGTGACCAGTTCGTTGGTCTCCATCAGCTTCTTCATGGCGGCGAACCGGTCGTGCCGGTCATATCCATCGGTCTCGTCCAGGTTGACGATGGCGCTCTTGTAGAAGTCGTAGGTGTTGACCCGGTTGAACGTGACGCACGGGCTGTACGTGTTGACCAGGGCGAAGCCGGGGAAGGCAATGGCCCGCTTGACGATCTCCACCAGCTGCTTCTGGTTGGCCGAGAAACCGTTGGCCACAAAGCCGCAGCCCGACGCGATGGCCAGCTGCATCTGGTTGACCGACTTCTCGACGTTGCCGTTGGGCGTGGACTTGGTCTGGAAGCCGCCGTCAGAGGTGGGGGAGGTCTGGCCCTTGGTCAGGCCGTAAATCTGGTTATCCATGACGATATAGGTGATGTCGATGTTCCGGCGGAGGGCATGCATATAGTGGCCCATGCCAATGGCGAAGCCGTCGCCGTCGCCGCCGGCCGCGATGACGGTCAGTTCCCGGTTGGCCAGCTTGAGCCCCTGGGCGGCGGGCAGCGACCGGCCGTGGACCACGTGCAGGTTGTACGAGTTGATATAGTTGCCAATCTTGCCCGAGCAGCCAATGCCGGAGACCACGGCCACCTTTTCAGGCTCCACGCCCAGGTCGACGAGGGCCTTCTGTAGCGCGGCCAGCACGCCGAAGTCGCCGCAGCCGGGGCACCACCAGGACTTCTCCGAAGTCCGGAAATCTGCCATCGTTGCCATGTTGGTTTACGCCTCCTTTGCGGGACCCGCCACCAGTGCGGCATCCAGCGTGATGGTGGGGTCGAGGGCAGCACGGACACCTTCGCCGCCGCCGGTGACCATGAATTGGGCCTCGCCGCTCAGCACCCTCATGGATGCGTTGCGGATCTCTTCGACGGTAAACAGGTTGCCGTCGTACTTCAGCAGGCTGGCCAGGCGGGCCGGGCCAAACCCCGCACCCTTCAGCATGAAGGCGACTTGGCCCACAGCGTTGGCCTCGATGACCAGCAGCTTCGCCACTCCCACGGCCTCTTTGATCTGCTGAACCGGCACCGGGTAGAGGAGGCGCACCTGCACAACGCCGACCTTCTGGCCAGTGGCCTGCTCGATTTGACTCTGTGCCTCGACCGCGGCCCCAAGGGTGGAGCCAAATGCCAGAAGGACCAGGTCAGCGTTTGGCGAACCAAAGTACTTGACCGCTTCGGTCTTAACAGAACGGATGCGCCCCATGCGCCGGTTCATCATATAGACCCGGTTGGCGGCGTTCTCTGTGACCTTGCCGAAGGCACCGTGTTCAGCGCCTGTGGCCAGGAACTGGCCGTTCTTTGTGCCCGGCAGCGAACGGGGGGATGTGCCGGTGCCATCTTCCTTGCTGTACCGGCGGAAGACGTCCCGACCGAGGGCAGCCAGTTCCGCCGGGTCAGCGATGGTGCCGCGGTCGATGGCAGGCAGCTTGACGAGCTTGACGGCTTCGGGCTCCACCGTCTGCTGGAACAGCGCCAGAGCCAGGTCGGAAGCGATGAGAACCGGGCAGTGGTGTGCATCCGCCAGGTTGAATGCCTCAGCAGTCATGGGAATCAGTTCTTCCACCGACCCGGGGGCCAGCACGATGCGGGGCGCATCGCCGTGACCGCCGTAGGCCATGGCCAGCAGGTCGGACTGCTCGAACTTGGTAGGCATGCCCGTGGAAGGGCCGGCCCGCTGGGTGTCCACAACCACCACGGGCGTCTCGGTCATACCGGCGAGGCCAAGGGCTTCCTGCATGAGCGACAGGCCGGGGCCAGAGGTGGCCGTCATGGCCCGGGCGCCGGCAAAGCCCGCTCCCACGCAGGCGACGATGGAGGCCAGCTCATCTTCCATCTGGACGGCGGCGCCGCCCAGCTTGGGGAAATGCTTGACCAGTGATTCGGCCACCTCCGACGCCGGGGTAATCGGGTAGGAGAACATGAGACGGCAGCCACCGGCCAGGGCGCCAAGGGCCGTCGCTTCGTTGCCGATCATGAGGAGCCGCTCAGCCTTCGTGGGCGGGGCGAGCTCAATCTCCAGTTCAGGCCAGGTCTGGGCTACGTGGTCAAAGCCCTGCTGCATCGCCGAGTGAATCAGGCCCACGAATTCCACGCCCTTGTTTCCCCAGCGCCGGGTGGCGTAGTCCTTGAAGATCTCCAGGGGCAGACCCAGGAACGCCGCGCTGGCGCCCAGCACCAGGTTGTTCTTCATAAGGGGGTTGCCAAGGGCCAGTGTCATCTTTCCCCACGGCATGGTCAGCAGCTTCGCCTCGATGCCGTCGGGCAGCACCGGGTTGATTGCCTCATCCGCCAACACGATGGCCCCCGGGTAGACGTTCCGCGCGCACAGGTCAATGGTCTCCTGGTCAAGAGCCACTAGCAGGTTCACACCGGCGGCAGGAGCCTGAACACGGTCCACACCCAGACGGGTGGTAAAATCGGTGTGACCGCCCTTGATGCGGGAGGCAAAGGTCTTGTAGGCATAGACGTAATAGCCGGCACGGCTGGCGACCGTGTTAAACACCTCAACGGTGGAGTCCAGTCCGGCGCCCTGCTCGCCACCGATCTGCCAGCAAACTTCCTTGAGCAAATGAGTCCCTCCTCCGTATCCATGCACATTTCTACCTAGGCCAATGGGCGGAAACTCGCCTTATTATCTACTTCCAACTATACGTCGTATCGGGCTATGATGAAAATGCATAGTTGACATAGACCACATCAGTTCGATGCATAGGCCGGAACAGTACCCTTGTAGGGGGATATCATGGCATGATTTTGCAGCATCTCATCACCTTTTGTCGTGTGGTCGAAACGGGAGGATTCTCGCGGGCCGGGGAACTGGTGGGCCTCAGCCAACCGGCTGTGACTCGCCAGGTTGCAGCGCTGGAGGCCGACCTCGGGGCAGCCCTGATGGACCGCACCAGCCGCCAGTTCCGGCTGACCAGGGCCGGGGAATTGGTCTACGAGCACGCCCGTCGCCTGACAGCCGGCGTGGCCGAACTGCGGGAAGTGGTCGACGACCTGGTCCACCACGACCGCGGGCGGGTGACCATCGGGGCCGTCACCACGGTGGGCCTGGGTCTTCTGCCTCCCATTCTTACCGAGTTCTCCCGCCGGTATCCGACGGCGCGGGTACTGGTGAAGGCCGGCCGCACAGCAGAGACCTTGGAGCGTGTGCTGCACGGCGAGATCGACATGGCTGTTCTGCCCACGCCCGTTTCGCACCCCCGACTCAACTCCATTCCCCTCGGCAAGGACCCCGTCATTCTCGTCTGTTCGCCGGAGCGGGGACAGAAGCTCCCCAGCCCCGTGCCGCTGGAAGACCTATCGCAGGTGGAGTTGATCAGCTTTCAGGCGCCGTCCCGGTTCCGCACATTTGTGGACTCCATTCTGGAGCAGCACGGCGTCTATCCCAACATCACCATGGAGTTCGACAGCCACGAGGCTGTGAAGATGATGGTGGAGATGGGCTTCGGCGTGGCTTTTGTGCCGCAGAGCGCCGTTCAGGCCGACCTGGACAGCGGCCGGCTTGTTCGGATTCCGGTGGCAGGACTCGGGGAACTGGCCCGCACCACGTCGCTGGTGCTTCGGCGGGACTCCAGCATGACTCACCTGGCTGCGGACCACCTGAAGCAGCTGATTCTCGAACAGTTCCACGCCAAGGGCTAGTCATGTGACGGGGGTGGCGGTATGTGGGCAAGGAGCTGGCCGACCTGCAGGTGGTTGTGGTGGGTATCGCTGCTGCCGGCGTGGTGATATCGAACGGGGCAAGGAGTACCCCACCAACCCCCGGAACGTACGGGGCGGATTGGAGCAGGCCATCGCCGGGCATCGGTGGTCGCCGCAGCAGTGAAAGGGGCGGCGTACGACTCGGCAGTGGCCCGGCGAGGGGCGGTGCGCTGAACGCTATGCGACGGCAAACTGGCTTCTGGTTGCGGCGCTGGATCGCCGCCCTGCTGGGAGCCTTACTTCTGTTTTCGGGAACTGTGGGTACGGCCCTGGACGCCCTGGAGGCCGGGCCCCGGGGCACCATCGGCTTCAGCCGGCCGCCCATTGAGCAGGTGATCCGGCTGGGGCCGGGCGACACGGTGGGCAAGGTGGAGATGTGGCTGGACGGCAAGCCGGTTGCGGCTGTTTGGGACGAGGCTGCGGGGCGGGTGCGCTACGTGCCGCCTGTGCCGCTGGCTGCCGGCACCCACACGGTCCGACTCCGTGTGGTTGTCCTGCCGCCCAACCCGGACCGATACGAGTATCAGCCGGTGGAGAGTCAGTTCAGTTTCGCCGTGGACGGACAGGCTGTCGCCGAACTGCCAGGTCCTGACACGGAGGCCCTCCGGGCCCTGTTGCGCATCAACCAGCACCGGCAGGAGGCAGGCGTGTCGCCCCTGTCCTATAATGCAGCGCTCGGGGTCTCTGCCAATCGTCACGCCCGGTATCTGACCGTGAACCCGGCTGACCGGCTGGTGAACCCCCACCGGGAGAGCGCAACCAACCCGCTCTTCTTCGGAATCGATGCCATGGAGCGCGCGGGTTATTACGCCTACGCTCACGGCGTGGCCGAAGTGATCAGCTTCACCCGTCGGGCCGAAGATGCCGTCGACGGCTGGCTGGCTACCCTGTACCACCGCCTGCCCCTACTCAAGCGGGACGCTGACGAGATGGGCTATGGACTGGGAGGCACCACGGACAACCCGGTCAACGTGCTGGTCACCGGACCGGGGGGCGGGGTGCCGGGTGTCGTGCTCTGGCCGGCAGACCGGCAGACGGGGGTGCCTACGGGCTGGGACGGGGCCGAGGAGCCGAACCCCCTGCGGCTATATCCCGGAGCCAGCGGTCCCCTCGGCTACACGGTCTCCATGACGGTGCCCGTTGCGGTGAGCCTGACGCTCGCCGAGGCCACCCTCACCGGACCTGACGGTGCTGTCCCGTTCTACCTGTTCCACCCGGCCATCGACGACCGGCTGAAGGACACGGTAGCCTTGATTCCCAGGGCGCCGCTGTCTGCGGCCACCACGTACGAGGCCTCGTTCCGTGGCCAGGTGGATCTCGGCACTGGCCTCCAGCCTTTTCGCCGCACCTGGTCGTTCACCACTGCTCCGGCGGCCATCCCGCTGCTGGATGCGGCCACACCGTACCTACGCTCGGACGGAGTGGTCCGCTCCGTAAAGGTAGCAGGGAGCGGTTTCGGGCCGGGGCTGCGGGTTTTCCTGGGTGGGCTGCCCGTGGAGGACCTGTGGGTAGCTTCCCCGGCGGAGTTCTGGTTCTCTCCGCCGCCCGGTGCGAGGGGCGACCTGATCGTCGTGGTACCGGAGGGCGGTGAAGCGGTCTGGCCCTCCTTCCAGCCGGGTCCCCTGCCGGCGGGCGAACCTGCTTTCGAGCGGGTGCCCGTATCGGTCCACGGTGAGCCCTATGCGGTCGACGGCCTGCGGACTCCTGGCGGGGAGGTACTGCTTCCTTCCGGTGCCCTGGCCGAGCTTGGTGCGGGACCA
>Ga0196971_1000340_pt1 | contig 40452 bp, 50 predicted proteins | sample S1v_1013CmetaG_FD_148660 | JGI IMG/M metagenome (GOLD analysis project Ga0196971, IMG submission 148660) | Soil microbial communities from Anza Borrego desert, Southern California, United States - S1+v_10-13C | ecosystem: Environmental > Terrestrial > Soil > Desert | place: USA: California...
ACGCATCGTGCGGCATGATCGCCTCGCCGCCGCGCAGGCGCATGAGTTCCGGGCCGCGCTCGCCCACCCACGCCCAGCCGGCCGGCGCCGAAGGCGTGCCGGTGGCGAAGCCGGGCACGCCGCCGCCATCGCTGCCGCCGCCGCCGAGCATCCCGCCGGCCAGCCCGCCGATCCCGCCCAGGCTGGCGCCGGCGCCGCCGGCGGCGACGCGGATCGCCGCCTCAAAGGACCGCGCCCAATCGGGGTGCGCGCCCATGAAGGCGAGGAGGCCGCCGGCGCCGAAGTCGCCGGAATACCCCATGGCGCGCGCCACGGCGTTGCGCCGCGCCTGGGACACCGAGACGCCGCCGATCGACAGCATGACGTCCGCGCGGCCGCCGTCGGAGAGCGCGCCCTCCGGGGCGGTGAGGGCGCGCGCCAGCGCCGTGGGCTGGGTGTTGGCAACCACCGCCTCAAGGGCGGTGAGCGCGTCCGTCCGCAGCGTGCCGATCGCCGCGACGATCGGGCTCGCCACCGGGTTTTCCGTGGTCGCGGCGAGGCGGGTGAGCGCGTTGCCGACGGTGGTGGAGAGCACGCCGTGCACCGCCGAGAGCCCCTCGGACAGCGTGCCGTCGGCCTTGGCGATGTCCTTGAACGCGGTGATCTCCGCGCCGCGCGCGGCGGTGATCGCCGTGTTCAGCTCGGCGAGCCGGGAGGCGGAGAGCTTGGTCGCCGTCGCGGTGACCTGGGCTGGCGTCTCGCCCGCCTCGATCTTGTCGGCGAAGGTCTCGAGCGCCCCGGTGACGGCCGTGTAGTCCGCCACATACCCCGCGCTCGAGGCGTACACCCCCTGCGACGCCTTGAGGAAGGTGGAGGCCAGTTCGGTGAGGCGGCCGATCGCGTTGGCGTCGCCCTTGCCGGCGTCGGCGAGCGCCGTCTCGAACGCCGCCTTCGCCTCGGCGCGCTGCGCGTCCGGCGCCAGAACCGACAGCTCCCCCGTCTTGATGTCCGTGAGGTAGTTGCGGATCGACACGCCCAGGCCGGTCATGGCGGCGGCGGTCTCCTCGGCCTTGGCGGCGGTGCTGGCGTACGCCTCGCCCAGCTCGCCGAGGAGGGTGGTGTATTGCTCGGCGCTCATGCGGTCCCGGTCGAGCGCCACGGTGAGCCGGAGCGCGGCGCCGGCGTAGTCATCCGCCGTGGCGGTGCCGGCGCGCGCGGCGGCGACGAAGCCGTTTAAACGCCCCACGAGGTCGGGGAACTCCTCCGGGTTCAGCCCCGCCGACAGCATGGCGTGGCCGAAGCCGGGGGCGCCGCCGCCGAGGGTGGCGCGCACGCCGAGGAGGCCGGTGCGCTTGGCGTCGGCGGTGGCGCCCCGCGCCTGGGCGGCGCTGCGCAGCGCCTCGGCGCCGGTCTTGAACCGCGCGGTGACGTAATCGACCAACGCCCCATACTGCGTGGCGTCGATCCGGCTGGCGTTGAACGCGCGGCCGAGGCGCTCGATCGTGCCGGCGAGGTAGGCGCCGGAGGCGGTGCCGGCGCCGGCGGCGGCGGAGAACGCCGTGAGGTCGGCGGTGAGGGCGGGGCGCTCGCCGGGGTCGATCCCGGCGCCGAGCATGGCGATCCGCGCCCCGCTCACCGTGCCGCCAAGGGTGCCGTAGGCCCTGGACACGGCGGACACCGGCGTCAGCGCGAGGGCACGGTGCGCCGCCAACGCCTCCTGGGCGACACCGCCAAAGAGCTGCACCCCGGCGGCCGCGGCCTCCGCCGCCTTGGCGGCGGCGGTGCGGTAGCTCTCGGTGAGAGCCCCGAGCGTGGCGTTGTACTGATCGGCGGACACGACCCCGGCGCGCAAGGCGGCGTCGAGGGTGGCGAGCACGCCGCGCAGCGCCGCGGCCGAGACCTCGCCGGCGCCGAGCTGATCCCACACCGACGCCACCGCGGCCGCCACCCCGCTCGCCAGCGGCGCGGCGTCGGCGTCGAGGCCGAGGTTGAGCAACAGGTCGGTGGAGGAGACGCGATAGCCGCCGTCGATCGCCGTCTCCACCGCCGCCCGGCCGCCGCGCGTCACCCCGCTCACCATGCGGTCGTAATCGGCAATCATCTTGTCGGTGTACTCGCGCACCAGACGCGCCTGCTCGGCGACGCTGTAGCCGAGCGCTTCCATGGTCGGCCGGAAGGCTTCGAGGTTGATCTCCGCTTGCTTGGTGACGGCGGCGACGCCGCGCAGGCTGTCAAACGTCTTGCCGAGGCCGAGCTGCGCCTCAAAGACCGTGCGCAACTTCGGCAGCGCCTCGGCCTCCGTCGCCAAGCCGAGATCGAGCACCCGCGCCTTGAGGTCCACGAACTGTTCTTTGAACGCCGCGCCGGCGTCTTTCGCCGCCGCGGTCATATCCTTGATCTGTTCGCTGAACGGGTTGTACCCCTCAGCGGTGTATTTCATGATGCCGGACCATTGGACGCCGGCGCCAATGTCCTTGACCGCTTCCTCCGCCGTGGTCGCCTTGGTGTTGCGGATCGCCTGCCGGACGAACTTATCGCCGTGCAGATAGGGGATGCCGGGCGCGATCTCCTGCACCGCGTCGGCGATGGTGCGGGTCACCTCCCGGAAACGTTCGACCAACATCGTGGTCTTGGTGACCATGCCCTCACTGTCACCGCCGATGGTCTCGACTTCATCAAACCCGTCCGAGACGCGCTCGGTGATCGTCTTGGTTGCCTTGCCGCCCTTGCCCGGCGTGAAGTCGGCCGGGGTGTTCGCCTCCATATACTTGAGGGCGTCGATCATCATCTTGCCGGCGTCGGCGCTGTGCGAGACCACCGGCCCATCCCAGCCGCCCAGCTTCAATTGTGGCCCGGTGTTGGTGGCGTTCTCGGTGCCGACGAACAGCCCGCCGCCGGTCAGCGTCAGGCCGGAGCCGCGGACGATCTCGTGAATGCTTTGCGTGATGCCGGTGGCGGCCGACTTCATGCCGTCAACGTTGGTGCCCTTCTTGCCGCCGGCGCCCTCGTTGTAGATCTGCCCGGTCGTCACGTCGGAGAGGTTCCAGGCGCCGGAATACTGCGTGGAGGGCTTGCCCGAGGCGCCCATGATCGCGGTCACCGCCGCCAGAATGGCGGCGGCGATCCAGCCGTAGACGGGGATCGCCGAGAGCGCCGCCGTCGCGCCGGCCATGCCGCTCACCCCCGCCGCGCTCGCCGCCGCGCCCATGCCCATAGCGCCCATGGCCGCGGTGCCCGCCGCCATGGAGCCGACGCCGAGCACCGCGCCGGACACGCCAGCCCCCACCCGCGAGCCGTTCATGAACCGGTTGGAGAGAGCGGCGCCGCCCATGCCGCCGAGCATGCCGTAGGGCGCGGCGTAGCCGATCGCCCCCGCGGCGCTGGTGAAGGCTTGACCGCTCTGGGTCAACGTCATGCCGTTGGTGATCTGCGCGGCCCCGATGGTGTCCACATAGCCGGCCGCAATGCCCGTGCCGGGGGCCACCGCGTTTGAGGACAGGCCGAGGCTGTACCCCAGGGACGAGGTGGCGAAGCCGTTGGCCGCGGTGCCCAAGGTGTTGGTGCCGGTGAGCGCGTTGTAGCCCTGTTGACCGGCTTGCAGGATCTGCCCGTAATTGGCGCCGCCCCCGCCCGCCGCCGCCCCCGCGGCGCCGGCGTTGCCGCCGCTGAAGGCGTCCCACAGCGTCGGCGCGTTGGAGCCAAGGACGGCGTTGCGCAACGGGTTGATCGCGCCCAGGCGGAACAGATCGGCGGCGATCGAGGCGATCACCCCCTTGACGACGTTGCCCCACTTGACCGCCTTGCCCTCGCCCTGCACGAACGCCTGGGTGATCGCGTCGCCCACCCGGTCAAACGCCTGATCGAGCACGCGCCCGACCTCGGCATAGGCCGCCTGGGCACGCTCGGTCTCGCTCCTTTGAACGGCCAGCGCGTCGGCGTTGGCGAGGATCTGCTTCCCCTCCTCCGAGGTCTCCGACACGCCGCGGCGGAGGAGGTCCTGCTTCGCCTTGAGCACCGCCAGTTCCCGCGCGCGGGTCTCGGCGGTGGCGCCGACAAGCCGGCGCTCGGTCTCGAGGGTGGCGCGCTCCTCCGCCTGGGATTGCAGCATGCCGGCGGCGGCCGCCTTGCGCTGCGCCGCGTCCTCGCGCTCGATCGCCGCCGTCTTGCGCTCGATCACCGCGATCAGGCGCTCTTTCACCTCCCCCTCGGCGGTCTCGAGAGCGGTGGTCTCCTCGAGCGTCGCCGCGCGCACCCGCTCGGCCAGCTCGGCGGCGCGCTGCGCCTCGGTGCCGCGCAGCGCCGCCGCCGCAAGGCGCTCCTGGGCTTCGGCCGCGAGCGTGAGGCCGTGCGCCTGTTGACCGCCGGCCTCCACCGCCTTGGCGGCGCGCTCGGTGAGGATCTCCTGGGCGCGCGCCGCCGCGTCCACGCCGCTGGTGAGCGCCTCGAGCGCGGCTTGCCGCTCGGCGTCGGCGCGCGCCGCGGCGGCGGCCGAGGTGAGCCACGCCGCACCGACGGCGAGGGCGCCGCGCGCCTGCACCGAGAGCTGGGCCGACTGATCGGCGATCGCCGCGCCCAGCTCCCGGCGGGCGCGCGTCTCGGCGATCGCCGCCGCCTCGTTGCGCGCGGCGAGGCTCTCGCCGCGGCGGAAGCTGTCCTCCCACGCCTGGGCGCCGGCCATGAGCACCTGTCGCTCGGCCCCCACCGCGGCGAGCGCCTTGAAGTAGCGCTCGTTGGCCTTGCTCACCCCGTCGAGGCGCTTGGCCTCGTCCTCGGTCATGGCGTCGGGGCCACGCGACCGCGGGCGGCCGCCCCCCGGCGCGAAGCCCGGCTTTTGCGCGTCCATGGCGCGCGACAGGCGGCGCTGCTCCTCGATCAGCGCCGCCTCGCGCGCCTCAAGATCGGCGATCTGCGCTTGCAGCGCCGTGATCCGGCCCGCCATGCGGGAGGAGCCGGAGCCTTGAAGGTCAGCCAGCTCGCGGCGCTTGTCGGCGATCTCACGCCCGACACCGACGATCTCCTGCTCCGGCGTGGGGGCGAGCGCCGCTTTCCAGCCGCGCGCCGCCGAGGCCGCGGCCGCGGCCACCCGCTTCGCCGCGTCGCTCGAGCCGAGGCGCTCAAGGAAGGCGTCCCAGGCGGTGGACAGGTCGTGGAAGGCGTTGCCCCACTCCGAGCGCATCGCCTGGGCGGCGCCGCCGAAGCGCTCTTTCAGCGCCGCGGTGGCGACGGCGAGCGCCTCCACCCGGCGCCCCTGCTCATCGAACGTGCGGATGCTCTCGAGCTGATCACGGGTGAGGAAGCCGAGTTCCTCGTCCAGCTTTTCAATCCCGGCGGCGCCCTTGGCGTAGGCGGCGGCGAGCTTGGTCGCCACGTCCTCCACCTTCTGGCCGAGCACGCCCTCCATGTCGGGGGCGAGGCTGGCGAGGTCGCGCACGGTGGCCTCATCCCGCACGCCGCGGTTGGACACGATCGCGCGGATCGCGCCCATGACCTCGGTGCGGGTGCCGGCGCCCTGTTGCGCCACCTCGGCCGCCATGCGGCGCAGCCGCTCGGCGGTGGTGTCGAGCTGAGGGTTGAGGGTGGCGAGCTGGGTGGACAGCGCGCGCGTCTCGCTGGCGATCCCGGCGATCCGCGTCCCCACCAGCGCGGCCGCGCCGCCGATCGCCGCGAAGCCGGCCACCGCGGCGCCGGTGGGCGTGGCGAGCAGCGAGAGCGCCCGCCCGACGCCGCCCACGGCGGCCGAAGCCTGGGGGCCTTGCTGCATGAGGATGAGGAACGGGTTTTGCCCGCCGGCGAGCTGCACCGCCGCATCCTGCAACTGGTAAGTGAGGTTGGTGACCTCGTGCGCCGCAAGCTTGGTTTGCCGGCCGGCGCCGGCGGCCGCGCCGCCCATGGCGTTCGCCGCCGCCACGGCGCGGCGATAGCGCTCCTCGGCGCCCGCCAGCACGCGGTTGGCCTTCTCCTGCTCCATGCGCCCATCGGCCACCGCGGCGGCGATGCGCTTTTGCGTGGCGGCCAGCTCCGCCGTGGCCTTGGCGATCGCCCCGGTGGCGCGCGCCTGGACGTCCTCGCCGAGCACCTTGCGCGCGGCCGCGTCGCCGGCGGCGCCGAGCGCGTCGAGGCGCCGCTTGACGTCGGCGTCGCCCGACAGCGCATAGACGAGATCCACGCGGCGTTGCGTCATGCCGAACCCCTTTTCTTGGCAAGCCGCGCGTCCTCTTTGCCGAGTTCGCGCGCAAAGCGCTGTTCCATTTTCGCGAGGCGGCGCTGATACACCGCATCGACGTTGAGCCGCTTGGCGAGGATCACTTTCTTCACCAGCACCCACAGCACCACGCGGGTGCGGCGCGCCACGATCAGCGCGCGGGTGCTCGAGATCCGGATGAAGACGGTGGGCACCGCCGCCGCCTTGCCGTACTTGAAATCCGCCGGGCGGGCCGGGCGCTCGGAGTTGCCGCGCCCCGCCGCCCTGGGCGTGGCGCGCGTCGGCACCGCGAGCCACGTCGCGCCGTCGGCCTCGATCACTTCGCCGCGGTCGAAGACGTCGAGCAGATCGGTGAACTGGCGCCGGCCGCCCGCCTTCGGGCCGTAGGTCGCCCGGCTGTAGGCGTGCGCCTCGGCCGAGAGCGCGTAGCCGCGCGCCGGATCGGCGCGGAAGCGCACGAGGTTGGCGAAGGTGCCCAGGTGATCCGAGCGGCGCTTGCTGAACGCGCGCTCCGCCTGCTTCACCAGATCGCGGCGCGCCCCGGCGGCGGCGGCGCGGACGGCGATCGTGCCCGCCTTGGCGATGATCGCCGCCTCCTCGCCGAGCTGGGCGCGCAAGGCGCCCTCGATCCGCCCCGCCAGCCTCACGGCGCGCCGTCCCGCCCCCAGGCGTCCCAGGCCACGGCGATCACCGCGAACGCCTCGGACAGCCACGCGCCCTGATCGAGGGCGCCGCCCGGTTCGGGGAGGTGGCCGGCGCTCATCTCGCCGCCCCGGCACCCCAGCCACAGCCGCACCACGTCCACCCACACCGGCGCCAAGCTCAGCCGCGGGTTCTGCGCGTACGTTTCGCCGAGGATCTCCCAGGCGCCGCCGTCGGGAGCGTCGGCGCCGCCGTCGAAACTGCCGGGGGAGTGGCAGACGGCGACGGCGCAGCGGAGTTTTTTGCGTCGTCCTCGGACGGGCTCATCAGCTCCACGATCCGCGCGCCGACGGCGTGCACGTGGTCCTCCGGGATGCGGGCGAGGGCCGCCTCGTCCACCATGCCGCCGACGGCGGCGAACGGCACCGGCGCCCCGGTCGGCGCGAGCACCCGTTCCCACCCGACGATGAAGCGTTTGCACGCCTCCCAGCTCGCCACTTCGATGTACAGCGCGCGATCGGCCTCCACCTGGGACACGCGCGGGAAGTCGGCGCGCACCGTGGCCTCGATCCGCGCGTACAGCTCCACCGTCTCCGGCGTGGCGGCGCGCGCCTCGATCGCGTCGATCACCTCGAGGCAGCGCCCCTGCTGATCCGGCACGATCACCGCGCGCACCCCGTCGCGCATGGCGTTGAAGACGTCGCCGGGGCCGAAGAAGCGCGCGCCGGCCGCCATGACGGCGTGGCGCCAGCCGAACACGTCGCGGCGCGACGGCACGCGCAGCCGGTAGACCGGGCGGGTTGGATCGTCGGCGGCCCAGCCGGGCGGCGTGTGCTCGAGAACGGTGGCGGTGGAGACGGGCAGCATGAGCGAAATCCCTTGGGTCGGAGGTCAAAGGAGGGGGAGGCCGGCGGCGCTCCGACACGCCGCCGGCCGCCTCCGCGCGCCACCACACACGGCGCGCGGAGGTGCGTCGCGCCGCCGGGGGCCGGGCGGCGGTCGGAGAACGGCGCGCCGGCGGGCGGGGCGGAGTGGGCCGCCACCGCCGCCGGCGCGCCGCGTCACCAGATGGTCAGGAAGGCGCCGGCGTCCTCGCCGGTGGTCTGGAACGAGAGGTTGGTGATCGCCGCGCCCTCGCGCTCGCCCAGCTCGTGGCGGGTGTACTGCGCCGCCGGAACCGTGATGCCGATCCGGTTGCCGGCGGTCGTGCCCCACCGCGCGTGGATCAGCGCCGGCGTGCCGGCCTTGAAGTGGCCGAGGCGGTCGGCGGTGGCCTTGAGCCCCTTCTTGGGGTCGAGCGTGCCGGTGATCCGCCGGCTCATGATGTCGGCGACGTCAAAGCCCTCCTCGGCGTTCGGGTTGGGCTGGCTCACCACCTGGTTTCCCGAGGCCAGCGTCAGCGAGGACAGCGCCACCGCGGCGCGGCCGATGCTCATCACGCCGTTGCGCCACACCGGGGCTTGGCCCGCCTGGAACGCGCCGGTGGGCACGCCGGCGTCCTCCTCCGCCACGAAGATCCCGGTCATGGTGTAGGACAGCCGGCCGACACCGCCGGCGTCGGCGCGCAGCGACCAGTCCCCGCGGCAGCCGCGGAACTTGTAGGAGGTGCCGTCCTGATAGAAGCGCATCGACAGCGCGTCCGGATCGCCGCTCACCGGGCGGTACAGGACGTTCGCCGGGATCTGGTAGTCCGAGGTCGCCACCAGCGCGCCGCCGAGCGTGTCGGTGAGCGTCGCCGTCTTGCCGGCGCTGTAGGCGGCGATGAAGCTGGTGCCCTCCACCGCCTCGCTGAAGACGATCGGCATCCCGCGGTACAGGTTGGCGGTGCCGAGGGCGGTGGCGCCGAGCACGGCCGTGGTGGTCGAGCCGCCGGCGGCGAGGGCTTCGGCCGCCACCGGCACGGCGGCGGCCGAAGCCACCTCCTGCCAGTTGCAGGCGGGCATGAGCACGCCCCACTCCGGCGCCGTGCCGGCGGTGCCCGAGCCCTTGAGCAGCACGTCGAAGGCCAGCGAGGCGCGCATGCCGCCTACGATCGGCGCCGAGGCGTCGAGCGAGCCCGTGTATTCGTTGGTTTCGATCATGTTGGGGTCGAAGGTGAGGCGGCAGTTTTCCACCTTGATGCTGTCGGTGGACGCCGTGGGGTCCTCGTACACCCCGGCCTCGGCCTCGGTGACGGCGAGGAGGAGGGCGTTCTTGAGGCGGATCGTTCGGCTCATCGCGCGGTTCCTTTACTTGGCGCGGGGGGTGGGGGCGGGCGCGGCGTCGGCCGGGACCGGGGGGGCGTCGGCCGGCGCGGGCGCGGCCGCGGCGGGCTCGGGCGGTGCGGCCGCCGGACGGGGCGCCGGCGCGAAGGCGCCGGTCGCGGACAGGGCGAAGCGGCCGGCGCGCGTCGGCGCCGGAGGAACGGGCTTGCTCATGGGCCTCCTCGGGGGTCAGGCGCCGGAACGCGGGTTGCGCTCGGCGGTGGCGAAGGTGACGGTGAATTCCAGAACGAACACGGCGGCCGCCGCCGCGCCCTCGGCCTCGGCGTGGTCGAGCGGCGTCATGGCGCCCTCGGCCACGTCGGTGACCAGCCCGCCCAGGCTCGGGTCGGCGGTGAGGGTTTCGACCACGCGGGCGTACAGCTCCGACGCCGCCGGGCCGAGGTCCTCGTCCTTGGCGGCGCCCACGTGCGCCTCGATCTCGACGGACAGCCGGTATTCGGTCTGCCCGGTGAGACACAGCGGCTCGGCGTGCCCGCCGTCGAGCACGTTGAGCGCCGGACGCTCTTTGACCGCCTTGCCGCGCTGGCGGTAGACGGTGACGCCGGACAGGCCGCGCAACGCGGTCACCAGCGCGGCGAGCACGGCCTCGCGATAGGCCAGCGTCACGACGACGCCCGCCCTTCGAGGCGCCAGACCAGCCCGGCGCGGTCCTCGGGGCGCGGCGGCGCGCTGAGGACGATCGTCTTGCCGGCGACCTCGAGCACGCCCTCCTCGGCCGGCGCCGCCAGCGCGGACACCGGCACGAGGAACACGATCCTCTCGAGCGCCGCGCCGCTGCGGCCGAGGTCCACGAACGAGCGGTCGGCGTCGCGCACCAACGGCACGCCCTCCACGGCGGCACCGCCGCCCGGCGGCGTGTAGACGCCCAGCTCCACCCACGGGTTGCCGGGGGCGAACCACACGGCGAGGTCCTTCGCCGGGTCGATCGGCATCGTTTAAACGCTTTCGCCGGGGGCCGGTTCTCCGGGCGGCGGTTCTCCGGGCACCGGGGGCGCGGCGTCGCCGGGCGCGGGGGGCGGGGTGAGGCCCGGTCCGCTCTCGCCCACCAACGCCAAGCCGGCCGGCGCGGCGCCGGGCACCGGGGCGGACGGCCGGCGCGGCGCGCGCAGCGCCGTGGCGCCGTCGCCCTCGAGCGCCACCAGCGCCGCCTTGTTGACGAAGGCGGGCAGCGTGCCGAAGACCTCGCCGGCCTTGAACTGCACCGTGTGCCCGTCGCGCACGGCGAAGACGTCGGGCGCGCCCTTGACCGGCTCGACGGCGTGGGCGCGGGCGGCGAGCTGCTCGCGCGTGAGCGCCAGCACCGCGCCGGGGTTGAACGCCACCGCCGCGGTGGCGCGGACGGTGAGGAAGTCGCGTTTCTTCATGGGGAATGGCTCCGCCAGAGGGGCGCCCGCGACGCCACGGCGACCGGGGATCACCCCCCGCCGCCGCGGCCGCCGGCGCCGGCCGATCAGGTCAGGGTGACGAGGCAGGCGTGCTGCCAGTAGCCGTAGCCGACGTTGCGCCAGCTATCGACGCCGTACTGGTGCGCGTCGTTGTCCATCTCGAATTCCGAGCCCTCGGCCTTCACCTTGAGATCGACCTCGGTTTCCTGCTGCCGGATGAAGGGCTTGACGCGCCCGTCGGTGCGGAACACCGCGAACTTGTCGGTCCACGTCAGGCGGACGTTGCCCTCCACCTCGATCTTGAAGCCCTTCTTCGCCAGCTCGCCCAGCGTGTTGGAGGCGCCGGAGCCCACGAGCGGCGCCGTCACCGCCGCCTGGGCCGCCTCGTAGAGGCCCATCGGCACCATGACGAGGAAGGTGCGGGCGTTCTCGTTCATCGGCTCGCCCTGATCGTCCTTGAACGACAGGATCTGCGCGATCGCCTTGAAAATCGCCTTCTGCATCTCCTCGGTGGTCGGCTCCGTGGCCGAGCCGACGTTGTAGGCGATCGAATTCGACTGCGTGCCGCTGTTGCCCTCGGCGTGGTCGGTGTCGAAGAAGTATTGCCCGTCGTAGCAGACGCCGGCGGCGCCGTTGAGGATCAGGGCCGAGCACAGCGACGCCCAGTGCGAGTTGGCGCGCTCGGCCAGCTCGTCAATGCGCACCATGACCTGCCCGGTCTTGTCGCGGCGCATCTCGGACACCTGAATTTCGATCGTCGCCTCATAGTGCTTGTTGGTGATGGTGAGCCCGTTCTCACGGAAGCCCTTGGCGTTGCGACCGCCCACCCACTCGCGCATGGCCGGGCTCTGGCCGAGCCACTTGTACTCTTCGCCCGCCTGATCGGAGGTGAAGAACATCGACAGACTGTCCACCCACGAGGCGGTGGACTGCTCGAGGGTCTGATAAAAGCGCCCGATGATGGCGCGCGACGAAAGTCCTTTGGCGGACATGCGGAGGTCTCCCTTGCGAGGCGTTTAAACGCCATGGGCCGCCCGCGGCGGGTGCCGGGGCGGCCCATGGCGGCGAGGCGGTGGGGCGGGGCTCAGCCGATCATGCGGACGAGCGCGTTCACCTTGGCGGCGAGGTCGGCGAAGTTGCCGTTGATCGCCGCGCTGACGTCGCCGCCGTTGGTGGCGCCCACCACGGCAATCGTGCCGTCGGCGACGCCGCCGGAGTTGTCGGTCAGCTCGGCCAGCGCGCCGAGGCCGGCGCGGCGGCAGTCGAAAGCGACGATGCCGACGCCGCTCGAGACGAAGCGGTGCACGCGGCCGATGTGCGAGTTGGTGCCCTGGGTCAGGGTGAACGTCGCGTCGTCGCTGGCGTAGACCGGCTTGCCGACGTCGGTGATCGCCAGCCCGGCGATCGCCAACTGGACCTTGCCGGCCTCGCGCACCAGCACGCGGGCATCGCCGGCCGAGCCGGCGGCGTTGTCCTCGCCCACCACGGCGAAGCCGCGGAACTTGTCGCCGGCGGCGAGCGGGCGGGCGTAGCCGGCGCCGTTGTCGCCCACGGCCGCGCCCTCGTACAGGGTGGTGTTCGCCGCGATCGGCAGCGCGTTGCGCTCGCCGGTCTCGTAGTCGCGCGGCGTGTCCTTGGTGAGTGCCGTCATTTCTGGCCCCTTGCCCTAATGGTTGCAGACGTGCGGGCGGCTCAGCGCGCGCCCAGGACCTTGAAGCGGCCGCCCTCGGCCGCCTTCTCGTAGGCGAGGTACGCCTCGAACTTGCCGCCGAACTCGGCGCGCAGATCGGCGTCCTTGTCCCAGGCGAGCTTGGCGCGCTCCTCGAGCGGCAGCGTCGAGGCGTCCACGTCGGAGGCGGGGGCGGCGCTGCGCGGGGCGGCCGGGGCGGTGCCCTTGTCCTTGGCCTCCTGCTCGTCCGTCCGGAGCTGCTCGAGCACGCGCGGCCCCTTCTCCATCTCGGCGGCGAGGATCGCCGCGCCCACCTCGGCGGCGGTGGTCTTGCCGTCCTCGATCGCCTTGCCGATCAGGTCCTCATGCCCCTTCGGGCGCTTGAGGGCGAGGATCGCGCCGATGCGGGCGCGCTCGGCGGCGGCGCCGTCGGCGCGCACCGCCGCGGCGACGTCCGGGTGATCCTTGAGAAGGGTGTCCTTGTCCATCGTCTGTGTCCCTTGCTGTTGCACGTCCGCCGCGGCCGCGGCGCGGCCCGTGCGGGAGGGGGGCCGAGCCGCGCTCAGCTCGGCGAGAAGGTCCTCGAAGTTGCCCAGGCGGTCGGCGAGCCCGGCCGTGACCGCATCGGTGCCGATGCGCATGCCGCCGCGGATCGCGCGCACCGCCGCCTCGTCCATCGCCCCGGCGCGGTAGCGCGCCACGGCGCCGATGAAGATCTCCGTCAGGTGGTCGACGCGCGCCTGGACCACGCCGCGCCCCTCATCGGTGGTGATGTCCGGGCGCTTCTCCGGCGACTGGCTGGAAACGATCTCGATCGTCTTCACGCCGTCGCGGCTGTCGCGCTCGCGGGTGTCCGTCCACACCTGCACGGTGCCGATCGAGCCCACCTCGGCGGTGGCGGCGAGCACGATCTCCGAGCACGCCGCGCCAATCCAGTAGCCGGCCGAGGCGCTCATGTTGGAGACGTAGGACACCACCCGCTTGCGGGCGCGGGTGCGGTGCACCATCTCGGCGAACTCGCCGATCCCCGCGGCCATGCCGCCGGGGGTGTCCTGCTCGAGGATGATCGCCTTGACGTCGGGGTTGTCCGCCGCCGCCATGAAGTCGCGCGCCAGCACCGCCAGCGACGTCGCGCCCGAAACCTCGGTGAACATGTTGGCGTATCGGAAGATCGGCCCGATCGTGGAGACGATCGCCACGCCGTTGCGCTCGGTCACCCGGTGGGTGTTCTCGAGCCGCCGGCCGAGCCGCGCCGCCACCGCCTCCGGCGCCTCGCCGGAGCGGTTGGCGATCGCCAGGATGGTGGGGAGCCACTCCGGCGCGATCAGCCACGGCACCGACGCCACCGCCCGCGCCGCCAGGGTGGCGACGTCGCCGGCGATGATTGGCGCCGTGGCGTCATGGTGGCGTGGCGCCATGGCGTCCGCCTCGGGGTCCGGCCGCTGCTCACCCATTGCCCTGCTCCTCCTCGTCCTTAGCCTCGTCCTCGTCCTCGTCCGCCGGAGCGGCCGGGGGTGCGGCGGCGGCCGGCGCCGGGGCGCCGAGCCCCGCCGCCCGGCGCAGCCGCTCCTCTTTGGCCCGCTGCGGCAGGTTGCGCTCCCAATCGCCGCCGGTGGTGGCGGCGGTGATCTGCGAGAGCGTCTTGACCCCCAGGGCGGCCCACTTCTCCGCCGCGGTGGCGTCCTTGACCGGATCGAGCGAGATCGGCGCGTCCCCGATCCACTCGCACCCGCAGTAGGCGGCGCGCACGAAGGGGTCGGCGAAGAACCCCGGCGCGTCGAGCCAGCCGCGGGCGATCGCCTCGGTGAGCAGGCTCTCGTAAAACGGCTGGCAGTAGCCGGCCGCCAGCCACACCCGGCGCCGGCGGAACGCCTGCCACGCCATTTCGAGCGCCGCGCGCGAGGCGCTGTAGCTCGCCGTGAAGTGCTTGATCACCACCTCAAAGGGCAGCTCGAGGGCGACGCCGATCTGGCGCAGGATCGCCTGCACGAAGGGATCGAAGGCGGCGCTCGGGCGCCCCGGCGTGAAGGACTGGATCTGCTCGTTCGGCAACAGGTCGAAGATGAGCCCGGCCTCGGTGACGGCGATGTTGCTCGCCCCCGCCCCGCCGGCGCCGGCCGCCTTCTGCTCGAGCGAGGAGGCTCCGGTGCCGTCCTCGGTCTTCACCCCCACGGCGAAGCAGGCGTTGACCACCGCCGCCATGATCTCGGCTTCCGAGTACTTTGAGAGCTGCTTGAAATGCTCGATCACCGGCGCCAGGAACGGCACGCCGCGCGCCAGATCCGGGCGCAGCCGCAGAAAGACGTGGTGCACGTTGCGGCGGCCGCTGGTGGGGGCAAACACCGGCACCCGCGCCCACTTGAGCCCGTGCGCGCCGCGCTCGCCGGGGTGGCGGTCGGTGACGTGGTAGGCCACCGGGGCGCCGTTCTCATCGAACTCGACGCCGCCGGCGAGCGTGGCGGTGTCCACCCGGCGGGACGGGTTGCACACCCGATCGGCTTCGATGAGCTGCACCTTGAGCCCGAAGGGCGAGCCGGGGCGCTCGAGGAAGCGCTCCGCCGCGAAGACGTCGCCGGAGCTGAGCGCCGAGCGCAGCGCCAGCGATTGCGTCTCGTAGAAGGTGCTGGTGCGGGTGAGGTCGCACTCGCGCGAGCCCGCCCAGGTCTCGAAGATGCGCGCCGCGTCCTGCTCCCAGCGATCGGCCTCGGCCTCGCTCAGCCCGAGGAACGCCCGGTCGATCGACGGCCGCGCCCGCAAGCCGGTGCCCACCACGTTGGTGTCGTAGGTGTTGAGGGCGCCGGCCGCCAGCGGCGCGTTGCGGTCGAGATCGCGCGAGCGGGCGCGCAGCTCCTCGAGATCGGGCAGCGTGTCGGCGTTCGGCGAGCCGCCGCCCGGCGCCCAGCCCTGGGTGGCGGTGCGGCTGCGCTTGGCGCCCTGGTAGCCGCCGGCCACCGCGAACACGGTGCGGGCGCGCAGCCGCTCCACCCCGGCCGCCGGGCTGACGTAGGCAATCGCGCGGTCGATCCAGTTGAGCGGGACGGGCTTGCGCATGCTCACCCCACCATCGCGCCGCGGCGGAACCGCACGCCGGCGGTGCCGCGCCTGACCAGCCCCAACAGGCGCTCCTCACGCGCGTACAGCGTCGCCAGATCGCCCCGCGTCAGCGTGCGGCCGTCCATCTCGTAGGACTGCGCGCCGCCCTCCACCTCGGCGATCGCCGCCTGGACGCTCTCGAGCTGCTGCTCATAGGTCTTGATTGCCATCAGATCGCCACCCTCCCCCGCATGCCGCGCCGGCGCGCGCCGGCCACGGCCGCCGCCGCCACCGGCGCGGCCACCCGCACCGGCGCCGCCGGCGGCTCGTCCTCGATCTCCACCGCCTCGGCCTCGCCGTCCTCGATCGCGCCCGCCGCGGCCTCACCGTCCCCGGCCGTGCCCGCCGCGGGCGCCGGGCGCGCCGGCACCGCGGCGAGCGGCCCGCCGCCCCACAGCACGGCAAGATCGCCCTGGGCCGGCGGGCCGGCGGCGGCGCGCTCGGCCGCCAGCGCCGCCCAGGCGGCATCCGACAGCTTGTCCATGCCGGCGCGGCACGCGGCCGCCCAGGCGTAGACGCGGCAGTCCAACGGCTCGTTGCGGCCGGTCTTCTTCCACCGCCGCCGGTCGTAGCCGCCCTTGCTCTCATCGCTGATCAGCGTCTCCGCGGTCAGCCCGCGGAAGTAGTCCTCCGGGTAATCGGCCGGGAAATGGCAGTAGCCGCGCGGGACGCTGCGGCCGTCGGCGCCCGGCGCCAGCCCGAGGCGGTCGTAGATCTCGCGCTTCGCGTCCCAGGTCCCGACCGGGTAATACGCGTGCCCGCGCTTGATGGTGCGGCCGTTCTCCTTGAACTGGACGTAGGCGCGCCGGCCGAGCACCGGCACCTTCCAGCCGTCCACGCCCTTGACGGCGATCGCCCGCATGCGGCCGCGCACGAAGGTCTGAACGGTCTGGGTGCGGTAGCCCTCATCGACGGCGAGGACTTCGATCGGCAGCGCCGCGCCGCGGCTGTCGAAGAACGTCTCCTCGTAGAGCGCCGCCAGCGCCCGCCAGCACGGATCGTCGGCGTCGGCGGTGTTGCCGTAGAACACCCGGTAATCGATCGAATAGGCGACCTCGCCCGGCGCCCAGCCCACCACCTCCACCTCGAGGCGGTCGCCCTGGACGTCGCAGCCGGCGGTGAGGAAACACGCCGCGGACGGCACCGTGTTGCGGCGGTAGGCGTCGGCGGCGCGGGCGCGCTCGGCCAGCGCCTCCCACGGCGGCGCCTCGCCCCGTTCCTCGAAGGTCTCGCCCAAGTAGGTGTTGGTGAACACCTTTTCCGCCTTCGGATCGCCCTCGGCCGCCTCATGCTTGCGGGCCATCTGCTCCCAGGTGACGAACGGCGAGTACAGCGCCGAAATGTGGAAGCCAACCGCCTTGCCGGGGCCGGGCGCCGTCGCCAGCCAGCGGCCGCCGGCGAGCATCGCCGGCTTGTGCTTGTGGGCGATGTCGGCGCCGCAGCCGGCGCAGACGTAGACGGCGGTTTCCGGGGCGCCCTTGGTCCACTGGACGCGCTCCCACACGAGGCGCTGCTCGTGCCCGCATTGGGGATGCGGGCAGCGCACCATGTAAAAGCGCTTGTCGCTCGCCTCAAACGCCTTCTCGATCTTCGAGAAGCCCTTGAGCGTCGGGGTGGAGACCTCGAAGATCTTGCGGTTCCAGAAGGTTTCGCAGCGCTTGTCGGCCAGATCGGAGGGGTCGCCCTCGCCGTCCACCTCGTCCGGCCAGCCGTCGAGATCGTCCTTGAGCAGGTAGCGGATCGAGCGCTGGCGCAGGCCGGCGGCCGAGTTGGCGCCGGTGAGGACGAGGAAGCCGCCGGGGAAGCGTTTAAACCGGGTGGCGGAGCCGCCGTCGCGGCTTTTCTGCTCGACCACCCGCTTGCGGGCGATCGCCGTCGCCTCGATCGTCGGGCCGAGCTTCTCCACCGAGAAGGCGCGGGCGAGGTCGATCGACGGCTGGACCACCATCGCCGGGCCGGCGGCGGCGCACGCCACGAACATCAGCCAGTTGGTGGCAAACGCGGTGCCGGCGACCTGGGCGGACTTCATCAGCACCACGCGCTCGGCCGGGTGCGACGGCGACAACACGTCCTGGATTTCCCGGCCGAACGGCACCAACGCGTTGTCCCAGGGGCCGGGGCGCGCCGTCACCTCGGGCGGCAGCACCACGTGCGCGGCGGCCCACTCCGACACCTTGAGATCGGGATCGGGCTCGAGCCCGGCGGCGAACGCCTCGCCCCAGGTCCGCCCCGCGTCGGCGAACATCTACGCCTCGCCCATCGGTTCGCCGATGGCGTCGGGGAAGCTCTCGCGCACCGCCTTGGCGTAGGCGCGCAGCGCCTCGGACAGCTCGAGGGCGAGGCGGCGGGCGATCACGTGCTCATCGGTCTCGAGCGCGAACAGCGGGCCGAGCTTGCCGGGCAGCGCCAGCAGCGCGTCGCGCAGACCGCGCGCCGTCTCGCCGGCGACCTGGGCGACGTCGGCGCGCTTGACCAGCCCGCCGGCGCGCTCCTCGAGGTCGATCCGGCGGCGCTCCACCTCGAGGCGCTCGCGCTCGGAGCGGTGGTCCATGTAGGCGCCGCCCCCACGCCCCCCGTCGGGCTTTGCCCGTCCCGCGTCCGCGGGGTCCGACGCCGGAAGCGCCTCGGCCGCCGGGGCGGGCTCCGCCACGGCGGCGCCGGCGCCGAGGGCGTTGGCGGCGACGCGGCCGGGATCGCGCAACGCCTCGTAGGCGGCGCGCGCCGCCGCCGGATCGAGCTTGGCCTTGCCGTCGGCCCCGGTGGTGACGGGGAGCCGGCCCTGCTTCACGAGCTTGCAGACGTAGGCGGGCGACACGCCCACCAGCGCCGCGAACTCCTTTTGCGTCACCAGCTCCACCGTTCACCCCTCCATCCGGTTAACCGGGCGGCGCGCCGGTTAACCCATTGACGCGCCCACCCACTGGCGGAGCCGCGCGCGGTTTTGGCCCGTATACACCCGGCTCCCGGAAGGACCCGCGTGCCCGCAACACTCTTGCGCGACACAATGTGTCGCCGATGGGGCGCGCCGCGCAATAAACCGTCGCCGACGCACCCCGTCGCCGCCCCGCGCCGCCGCCAACCCCTTGATCGGGCACGAAAAAGGCGCCGCGGCGGTGAGGCCGCGGCGCCAGTGCCCAACAAACGGGGAGGAAACGCCCGGAGGCGGAGCCCAAAACGAAAGCGCCCGGTGGGGTCTCCCCCGCCGGGCGCTCGTGTGGCTCGTGTCGTTTGTCAATCAACCGCCGCCCGAAGTCAAGCGGCGAATTCACCGCCCGCGGTTAACCGCGCCCCGCCCCGGCGAGCGGCGCCCCGTCGATCGCCTGCCCGAGCCGCTCCCAGGGCGTGGCCGGCGGCAGCGCCGCGGTGACCCGGTGGGCGCGCAGCATGCCCGGCTCGGCGCGCAGCCGGACGGCCAGCCGGGCGAGCGCGGCGGCCCACTCGAGCCACTCGAAGCGCGCCGCCTCCACCAGCGCCGGCGGGTCGAGATACTCGACGTGGCACCACTCGGCCTTGCCGGTCGCCCCGAAGTGCATCTTCGGCCGCCCGCGGGCGTTGAGCACCGCCGCCGCCCGCGGCCGCGCCGTCGGCATCCAGTCCGGCCGCGACAGCCCCTTGCCGTGCAGCACCAGCAGCGCCGCGCCGATCCCGCCAGCGGCGCTGATCAGCGCGTGCACCGCCTCGGCGTCGGGGTGCACGCCGGGATCGGCGACGGCGAGCGCGGCAAAGCCGGAGGTGTCGATCGAGCAGCCCAGGCGGCCGTTGCGCCCGACCGCGGCCGTCGCCGTCGAGCCGCCGCCGCGCAACAGGACGCGATCGGCGACGCCGACGCCGGCGAGGTGGGCGCGCTGGCGGTGGTAGGTCCAGCCCACGAGGGCCTCGGCGGACACCGCCTCGCGCCCCGCCGTCACGGGGCGGTAACGGCGGGCGGTGGCGGCGTTACCTGTGGCGTTACCGTCCGGCATGCTTCCTATCCCTTTGATCGACTTATGTTTTTCTATCTCAGTCTTGACAGAGGTAACGAGGTAACGGGGTAACGGCGGTTCGGTCCCAATACGGGCGTGCACACGGATTGCGTCTGTATGGGATGGCCGGCGTTACCGCGTTACCTCGGCCCCGCGGAGGGGGCTCAACCCCGCGCGGCGCCTGGGCCGGGGCGGGGTAACAGCGCGGTAACGCGGCGGTAACGCGGTAACGCTGGCGCCACGGCGCCACGACGCCACGGCGTCGGGACGCCACGCCACCACGGCGGCACGGCGCCATGGTGGCGCCGGGGCCGGGAATGCAGGCACAACCAGGCCGGCGCCATTGAGGCTTTACGTCCTAGCACATAAGACGAAACTCCGCAACCCCGCCGCGTCCGGCTGCACCCCACAGGGTGTAAGGGAGCGGGGAGGGAGGGGGAGGGAGGGCGCGGGAGGCTAGGTGACGGCATCGAGATCAACCTCCTGCTCGTCTGCGGCGCCCACCCACTCCAAGCCGACGTAGACGGCGCGGGAGCGGGCGCCGGCGAAGTTGACCACCTTGTTCGGGATCTCCCGCCCCGGCACCCGCTCGAGGCTCTGGCGCCAGACCCCTTGCGCCCAGCGGGTGCCGGCGAAGATCTCGCGCAGGCTGTCGTGCTGGTTGGCGATGGCAAGGCGCGGCCGGTGGTCCGCCCCGGTCTGCAAGGCCAGCCCGTAGGCGCGCAGCGCCCGCGCCGCGTCGGCGTGCTCGCGCGCCTCGTTGATCAGCTCGCCGATCGTGCGCTTGCGCCCGGAGGACCACGCCTCGGCCGAGCGCGAGAACAGGTGCATGAGGCACTGCACGTGATCGGCGTCCTCGTCCCGATCGAGCACCTCGCCGGGCTTGAAGCCGCCGACGATCGAGGCCGCCTCGGCGGCGGTCGCCTTCTCATCGTTGAGCAGCACGTGGGCGCACGCCAACAGCACGCCGAGCTGATCGGCTTGGCGGGCGCCGTGGCCGAGGTCCTGCAACGCGCCGTCATAAACCACCAGCGCCTCTTGCAGCCGATCCCAGCCGCGCACCATCCGCGCCCGCATGCCGGCGCCGAGGGCGCCGCAGCGCTTGAGCCCCTCGCGCATCCGCGCCGCCGCGCCTTCGATCTTCTGCAACGGATCGAGGTTGAGCACGCAAATGCGGGTGAGGTCCTGCGGCAACAGCGGCACCGTAAGGATCGAGGAGAAGTAGAAGCAGGCGCGGATGTAGTAGCTTTGCGCCTTGCCGTCGGCCGAACCGCGCACCACCGCGCCCTGCCCGTCCGTCGAGCCCAGGCGCGCCAGCGCCACGACGTCGCGCGCGCGCCCCACGGTGCCGTCGCTGGACACCTCGATTTCGTCCAGCGCCACCGGGCGCGCGGCGCCGGCGAGCGCTTGGCGGATGCCGGCGGCGGAGGGGTCGGAGGCGCGGTAGACGGAGGAGCCGAGCAGCGCGTCCGAGAGCTGCTCGAGCGTCGTCTTGCCGGACCCGCGGTCGCCGGTGACCCAGATGTGCGGCCGCCAGCGCAGCGCCCCGACCACCATCGCGGCGCCGAGCCAGCCGAGGTACAGGCGGGGATCGGTCTCCGGCTTCCGCCAGTTCCACGTCTCGAGCAGCTCGAGGAGGTCGCGCACGTCGTCCTGCGCCGCCGGCTTGCGCGCCGGGCGCGGCTCGGGCACCGAGGCGGGGTAGATGTGGTTGCCGATCCGACACCCGGCGTCGAGCCACGCGCCGTCCGGCAAGCGGATCTGATCGCCGCAATGGAGCAACAGGCGCCCGTCGTCGTCGCGCCACGCGCCGGGGCCGCGGAGCTGGCGGTCGGGGTCGAAGAAGCCGGAGCGGGTGGAGGCGCGCATGAGCCACGCCGCCGCGTCCTGCTGTTTAAACCCGACAACCTCGCCTTCCTTGTCGAAGCGCGGGAAGGTCTTGCGCAACCACTCCATGTCGCCATCGAACAGCGACAACAGCCCCGTGTTGGCGTGCTCGCGGTGGTTGAGGCGCGCCAGCGCGCCGCCGGGCGAGAGGTAATAATACGTCTTGCTGCCGTCGCCGGCGGCGTAGCCGAGGCTGCGCACCGGACAGTTCTCGTCCGGCGCCCGGTCCACCGCGTCGCGGATCGTCTCCACCCTATAGCCCTCCCGAGCGCATTTTCAGATCGTTGGCGTCCAGCCCGAGCGGCAGCTCCACCACCACGGGGCGGCGCCCCTCCTCGCGGTAGCGCTGCGCCGCCTTGGCCGCCGCGTCCGGCCCCGGCCAGTAGACCGCGCCGGTTTTTTCGTTGAGGTGGGCAAGGTCGGGGTCGGGCACGATGACGGGCTCGCGCACCAGCCGGGGCAGCACGAGGTTCTGCACCCCGACCGCCGACAGCCCGGCCCAGGTCGGGAGCCCCGCGTCCTCCTGAATGGACAGCCCCGTTTCGATGCCCTCGCAGGTCGCCAGCCGCGGCGCGGCCGGGCCGAGGCGCACCGCGCCGCCGCGGGCGACGCCGAGGCCGAGCTTGGGCTTTTCCACCGGCGCCTTGCCGCGCCCGTCGGCGGCGAGGTAGATGCGCCACACCCCGCTAAAGCTGCCGTCGGGCGCCTGCACCGCCGCCACCACGGCGGGAAAGCGCGGCGCGGCGGGGTTGCAGGGGTGGCCGTAGGGCAGCGCCGGGGCGAAGCGCAGCGTCGGCGGCAGCTCGCCGCCGATCGCGCGGGCGCGGAAATAGACCTCGCCCAGCGTCCCGGCGATCGGCTGCGCCGCGCGCCAGTAGGCGCGGGCGCGCTCGCGCTTCTCACGCACGCTCTCGGCCACCTCGGCGGCGCGCGCCTCGGCCGCCGCCTGGGCGCGCCGCGCGTGCTCCTGGGCGCGGGCTTTGGTCTCGGGATCGAGACCGGGGCCGAGGCCGAGCACCTCTTTCGCCCAGGCCACGGCGTCGGCGCGCGACAGGCTCCACAGGTCCATGGCGGCGTTGATGAGGTCGCCGCCGCGCGAGGCGCTGTTGTGGAAGTACGAGCCGCGCTTGGCGCCGTCGATCACGATCACCAGCGAGCGCTCGACCGGGCGGCCGCCCACCTCTTTGAGCGCCACCCATTCGTGACCACGCCGGCGGCCCCAGGGGATGAGTTTGGGCGCGAGGTCCGCCGCCAGCGGCCGCAGCCGCCGGGCAATCTCGGCCACGCTGAGATCGTCGCCCATGGCGCGCCCCTCAGAAGCCGGGCGGGCGCTTGGGCGCGCGGGCGCGCATCACCGAGGCGTGCTCCTCCTGGGCGCCCTTGAGGCCGCCGAGGAGGGCGCCGATCACCCGGCGCGGGTTGTTGGCGTGGCTGTCGCTGCTCTTGACCTCGGTGGCGCCGCGCACGCCGGCGGCGATCATCGGCCCGTTGACGCCCTCCTCGGCGATCGCCGCGAGCATCGCCACAACGTCGCTGGGATCGACCTTCGCTCGCGCGGCGACGCGCTCGACCCAGGTGGTCGCGCTCACAGGTTGCCCTCCCCATACCCGCGTATGTACTTTCGCGCGATCAGTGCGTTTCGGGCTTGCATATGCAACCCATCGTGCCAAGATGTTTCGGCAGTCGAAACAGGTTGCGTCAGGCCCTTATGACCGATCCCCTTGCGGAGCGGATTGCGCTCCTGCGCGCCCAGGCGGCGTTGAGCCCGTCGCAGGCGCCGGGCATCCTCGCCTTGGCCGATCGCCTCGAGGAGGCGGGGCGGCTGGCGGGCGCCCCGCGTCACGCCGCCGCCCCCGCCATGGCGCCCGCCGGGCGCGGGCGGTCGAAGAAATCCTCCGGGCTCAGATCGACACGCTCGGCCGCCGCCAGATCGAGCAGCGGTTGATGGTACTCGACCGGGATCAGCCCGCCCGTTCCGCCCCGCGCCATCGGGTAATCCCACTTGTAGACCGTGGCCGGCGCCAGCCCGAGCAGGCGGGCGAGGCGGCGCGCGCCGCCGAACTTTTCGATGATCCGCTTCGCCTGTCCGCTCACGCCCGTCACCACATCTCGCCCACGCCCGAAGTGGCTACCACCATATTTCGATTATCGAAACGCCGTCAAGGGGGCTCGGCCTAGACCGTTTCGGAATTCGGCATATCCAACGCAACGAGGTCCGACTATGCGACAGACAACCATGCACTGCGCCGCCCAGCCGGGGAGCCTCGCCCTCGTGCCACCACCCGTTGATAAAAAATGGTTTCAACAGCGTTTACGCGAGATGCGGCGCTCACAGGCGGAGCTTGCCCGCTTTATGGGTGTGCCGCCGGCCGCGGTGAGCCTGATATTTGCGGGGCGCCGGACGGTGCGCGCGCAAGAGGCGAGCGACATGGCGCGCTTCTTGTCCGTGCCCGTCAACGAAGTGTTAAAACGCCTCGGCACTACCATAGCCATATCCCCAAACGCCGTGCGGGTTGCCGGCATTCTCAAGGATCGGGACGTGGTAGCATCAATATCCGACGCGACAACCGACCCGGACACCCTCGCGATCATTGCCCCGCCGGGGCTGATGGACGCGGAATGCATCATCGTCGAGGCGAGCGACGCCGCGCCGCGGTTCTTTCCGGGCGATCAGATATTTTTCTACCGCCACGATGACGGCGACCCGGCCGAGCTGATCGGCAAGACGGTTGTCGGCGCCACCGCCGACGGCCGTCTGTTCGTCAAACGACTCGCCCCAGGATCGCGCCCCGGCCACTACACGTTGCTCAGCTTCAACCCGCTGGTCATGCCGGAACTCGACGTCCGGGTGAGCTGGGCGGCGCAGATCGCGTGGGTGCGGCCGGTCTGAGAGGCGCCGCGCCGGCGGCGGCGCGTTTCGCCGATCGAACGTCCTCGTTTCGCGGATCACAACGTTTTATGCGAAACGCATAAATGAGCGCTTGACGCGGATTATGCGATCCGCATAGCCTTCGGCCGTTCACCCCGCGCCGGAGGCCACCCATGGACCGCACCCCACCCCTTGAACTCGTCTGGATCGTCGCCCCGAACGGGCTCCCCGCGCTCGGCGTGCGCGCCCGCCGGCCGGCGCCGCCGCCGCCGCGCCGCGCCCGCCTGCTCAACCTCGCGCTGGCGCTGGTGGTCGCGATCGCCCAGGCGGCCGAGCGCTGACGCGGCCGCCGTCTCAGGGGAGTGGAAGAGGGGCGGCCCGGTGAAAGGCGCCCCTCTTCTTTCGTTGCGGATCACAGGAAACCGCTTGCCCTCCTCGTATGCGGATCGCATAAAGTGACGCAGACCAGCAACCGCGCGGAGCCGCCCATGCCCAGCCCCCACGGAGAGCGGAGCGCCGCCGCACCGGCCGGCGGCGCCAAGAAGCAGACCGCCCGCATGATCAAGTGCACATGCGCGACGTGCGGCTATGTGGCCCGCACGTCGCGCATGTGGATCGTGGAGGTTGGGGCGCCGCACTGCCCGCGGCACGGCGCCATGACCACGGACGGCCGGGAGCGCGACGAGCGCCAGACCGACCTCGAGGACTTCGTGCGCCGCGGCGCCTAGCCCACCCCGACTTTCGTTTGCCGAAACATTGCCCCGTTGCGCGTGGCGCGGCGGGGCGTTATGTTTCGCAAATCGAAACACACGGGAGGAGCGCCACCCATGAGGGTCTTCCGCGCCGGCAACATCAAACCCCGGACCACGCGCCCCATTCTGCTCCGCCTCGCCACCGAAATGCGCCGCCAGCGCTGCCCGGCCCTCGAGCTGTCCGACCGCCACGGCGCGCTGTCGAACGGCGCCATCAGCCGGTGGCTGTGCGATCGCACCTCGCCGCCGCTCGCCGATCTGGCCGACGTCTTCTCGATCCTCGGGCTCCGCCTCGATCTGGTGCGCCGCGCCCCGCCGGCGATCCCGCCGAGCCCGCGCTTTACCCCCCACGCCATCCCACCGCACGCGCACCCGCTCGTGCGGCGCTTCTACGCGGAACTCAACCGCACGGGCATCGCCGCGGCCGACGTCGCGGACGCGGCCGGGCTGAGCCGGCAAACCCTCGTCACGTGGAAGATCAGCCGCGCGCCGCTGCTCGTCACCTTCGAGCGGGCGCTCACCCCGCTCGGCCTCGCGATCGTCGCGTTCGCCCAGGCGGAAAGCCGGAGGGCCGCGGCATGAGCGAGCCCCGCCGCGTCTCCCTCAAGGACCTGTCGGAGCTGCTCGACGTCACCGGCGGCTCCGTCGCCCGCTACGTCACCCGCGCGCCGGACGGTGCCCCCGAGCACGCGCTCATCATGGTCCGCGGGGAGCGGATGATCCGCCGGGTGATCGCCCTCATGGACGAGGCCGAGGACGTTCTCCGCACCAAGGATCTGTGATCATGGCCGTCACGACCCCAACCTACCCGCTCGAGGCGCTGCGCACGCGGCTGCGCGTGGACGCCATTCTCGGCGCCGCCCAGGTGGACCCCGGCAACCGTTCCGCCGCCACCGTCCTCGCCGAGGCGGCGCTGCAAACCGCGGGCGGGCTCCCGTGCCGCATGCGCGTGGAGTTCCTCGAATGGCTCACGGCGGCGGTCGCCGGCGAACTGGAGGACGCGCACCGGGTCATGCGGGAGCGCGACGAGCCATGAGCGCCACCGTCCTGCGCCTCACCCAATGGCGGCGACCGATCCTCGAGGTGTGCACCCGCTGCTGGCGGGAGCCGAGCCTGGGCGCCGCGCTGCTCGGACGGTGCAACGGCTGCGGCTACCGCGCCCCTCCCGAGTTGGTCGACGCGCACGCCGGCGAGATCGCCGCCATGGTCGCGGCCTTCTCCAGCGGCGAGGACCCGCTCGCCTCGGACACGCTGTTCTGAGATCCGCGCCGCCGGCGCCCCATCCATCCGCCCCGCACTCCGGAGGATCGCACCATGCCCAAGCCGCCGCCCAGGTTCGCGCCCAATCCACCGCCCAGGATCGCCGGCCTCCGCCGCCCGCCGGGGTTCCTCACGCTGGCCGAGGCGGACGCGCCGCTCTACCGGCGCGGCGTGCGGGACGGGCGCCTTGAGGGCGCCGGCATGGCCTCGGCGCTGTGGATTGCGCTCGCCGCTGCGGTGGCGATCGGCCGCTGGTGGGTGTAGGGGGCGATCATGCCGCTCAAGGCGAAGCAGTACATCACGCAACAGGACGTCCGCCGGCGACGGGATTGCGTGTTTGTGTTCGGCGACAACGACACGCGCAAGGGGCGCGGCGGGCAGGCGCATGCGTGCCGGGGCGAGCCCAACACAATCGGCGTGCGGCTGCGGAAGCATGCCGGCGACCATCCGTCCGCGTGCTGGACGGATGAGGAGTTCGCCGAGAACCGCGCGAAGATCGATGAGGACGTGAGGGCGATCCGCGCCGCGCTCGAGGCAGGGAAAACGGTGGTGTTCCCCAAGGGAGGGCTGGGCTCGGGCTCCATCCCGATCGAGGAGGCCGCACCCAACACCGCGCGATACCTCCTCGAGCAGCTCGCCGCCCTCAAGGCGATCCCCGGCGCCGTCGCCCAGGCGCCGCGCGAGACCGAGCCCGTTTAAACGGGCTCAGCCACCCCTTCCGCTATGATGCGGGGAGATGCGCGGCGAGCAGCGCCCACGCCGCCCGCTGCACCTCGTTCAGCGCCTTCTCATCGCCAGCGGCGGCGCGCGCCACGGCGCTGCTGAACAGCTCGCGCATGTCGGAGCCAGTGGAAAAAAAGCAGGCGGCCGCCCCGTTGAACTCGGGGCCGGTGACCTCGGGCGCAACCGAGACACGGACCTCGTTCGCGGCGCGCCGTCCGCGATCGAACGCAAAGAGGATCGCGCGGACGGCGACCTCGAGCGGAACAGAGGCGCCGGGCTCCCGGCCGCCGGCGGTGTCGTGCAACAGGTCAAGCGCTTCATCGCGTGTCATGGTCTCCCTGTTGTGGCGCCGGGGAGTGTGATCCTCCCCGGCGCGTGGCGGAAGGGCTCGGTTAGCGCACGTAGCCGCAGAAGCCCCGGCGTTCCGCTGGCGTCTTGTCGCGCACCCAAAGGGCGGAGAAGGACGCTGAGGGAGGGTCCTCGTCCCAGCATCGGCAGGACGTGGAGCGAAGCCGCCAGCCGTCGCCGGGCGGCGGAGAGGGCTCCCAGGAGCGGAGCGCCAGCTCGATCTCCTCGCGCGCCGCGACCACCTTCTCCTGGGCGGCGTCGTAAACCTCATTCGTGGCGTTGTGAGGGAGATCGTCACGCGCCGTCACCGCGGCGACGAAAGCGGCGTCATCCGGCCGAAAGCTGGTGGTGATCTGCTCGAGCGGATCAGCGTCCGCGTCGTTCGTCCACTGCCACGCCATGCACGTGGCGCCGATGCACAAGCGGCCGACGGCGTTGATGTAGGTGAGCGGGCCGTTCACGAGCGCGGAGCCGGTGGCGACGCCGCAACCCTCCGGGCCGCAGCACCGGAGGGTGAGGGCGGTTGCTAGGGTGTGGGTGGTGGGCATGGGGCGAGGCTCCTCGGGCTGGGCCGGCGCCTGGGGCGGCGCCGGCGCGTGGCGGAAGGGTTCGATAGCTCCGCGTTTAAACGTGGCGCCATGACGCCATGGTGTCACGGCGTCATGGCGCCGTCAAACGGATTTATGCGATACGCATAGTTACGCGGGGCCGCCCGCTCATCCCGCCGCGCCAGGACCATGAGCCGGCTCAATACGCTGTGGTGCCGGCGGCCCATCGCCCGGCCGATCGCCGCATAGGTCATGCCCGATCGCGCCAGCCGGAGGAGACGCTCGTCCTCCTCCGGCGTGAAGCGCCGCACCGGACGGCCGTTGCGCTCGACCACCATCGGCCCGACCGGCGACGCCTTGACCGGCTCCGGCGGCTCGGCTCCGAGCTTGAGGCACTGCCATTCCACCGCGCCGCGCGAGCACCCGACGATCGCGGCGATCTTCGGATAGGAGAGCCCCTCCTCGCGGAGTTCGCAGATCCGGTCAATCTGCTCCTGGGTGAGGCGGGCGTACCTCATGGCTCCGCCTCCTCCACCGCGAAGCACCCGCAGCCGCCGATATCGTGCCTATCGACCTGGGCGCCGGCCTCGATCCGCTCGCGCAGTTCCCGCAACGTCATCGGCCGGCGCTTCCCGCCACCGCGGCGGTCCACCAGCATGGCGATATCAGTTCGGCCCAGGTATTCGCGGATCTCCTGCTCTCGACGCTCATGGTAGGCGTAGCGCGCCGGCATGGTGCGCAACAGGTTCGCGAAATGTCCGTGTCCAGCCTTGATACAGAAGCCCCCGCAATTGTTGTGAGAGAACCCCAGAGCGTAGAGGCGCGCCGAAGCGATCCCCTCCGCTTCGAGCGCCCGGCGAATGTCGTCTTTCAAGACGTAAGGGGCGCCACACAACGGGGCCTCGTAGCGCCAGCCGACAGCGGCTCGGCGATCACGAAGCTCCGTGTATCGGTGCTCCTCGGTCCAGTCGATCCCGACATAAACGACCGTTTGAGCCGGATCGCAATTCTCCCGAAGCCACCGATCGGCCAACTGCCGCTTGAGGATCTTTGAGCACGGATCGTGCCGCGAGTTGCCAAGGAACCGCTCATCAAAGAATACTTGCCACGGAGTTCGCCCCTCGGCGACCCACACAAGACGAGGCAGGACCTCCGCGGCCGCCGCCGCGAGATCCTGCAAGAACCGGCCGCGCGCGGCCTCGTCTTCCATTGGCGGAATGCCGGCCAACCGATCAAGGAGCCGCTGCGGCGCCGGCACTCCAAAGACGTTCGCCGCCCCCTCGATCAGGAAGCGATAGAGGTCCTCATCCTCCACAAGGGTGTCGCTGAAATAGAGGTACAGACGATCCACGCCATGCGCACCCACAACGCGCTTGGCAGAGCCCCACGAGCCCTCACCGCCGGAAAACATCTGCACGTGCACCGGTCCGCTGTCGGTAAGCATGGGGCGCCTCAGATCTCGGCGCGATGCGCGCGGTATGTGCCCTCCACCTCGCGGCGATAGAGGTCGTACCACGTTTCCCCGTCCGGCAAGACAACGGCCCGCGCGAGGCGGGCAACCGAATGGTACAGGTCAATAATCGCGTCGGCTCCGGCCAGACCGGGCGACGTCTTGTAGTACTCCGCACACCGCTCGGCGTCGCCCGCGACGGCCGCCAGTTCGCGCACCACTCCATTTCTCGACATACAGGCGCCCTCTTTTTGAATGTTTAAACATCCGGCAACCGGCCGGCGCGGTGCCACAACCTCACCCTTTCACCGCGACCGCCACCGGGCGAGGCCGATCGCGGCCTCCGCGCTCCAGCACCAGCCGGTGAACCACGCCTCAGCGGCAGCGCTGCCCGACGGGTACGGGTTGACGTTGAAGTCGCGCCCCTCACGCTGGGCCTGGGCACCCTGGGCGCGCCAACGCACGACAAGATCCACCACCTTCGCACCCACCATGAGACACCTCACCTTGCGCGTGATGTTTCGATTTCCGAAACATGCCACGCCCAGGCGCCGGCGATCAAGCGGGCTTTCATGCCAAAATCGAAACGAACCGCCACCGCCCACGGCGCCGCGCTTGCGCCGGGCTTATGCGCGCCGCATACTCCGCCCTCAGCGGAAGAGGATCGGATGGACAAAGACGGATACGCCGCCGCCGTGGATGAGCTGGGCATCACCGACGCCGAGGTTGCGCGGCGGCTCTCGATCGCCGGCGGCTACACGGTGCAGCAAACCACGCTGTGGCGCATCCGCATCGGCGAGACCCGCCGCGTGCCGCCCGCCCTCGCCGCGTACCTGTATCTGCTCCTCGCCATCAAGCGCGCCGGCGTGGACGCGACGCCCTTCCTCGAGCGCGCCGCCAGCCTGCCCGCCGGCGCCGGAGCCCGCCGCCCGCATGAGGACGGATAGACCCCTGATCGCCCCGCCCCGGCTCGTCCGCGCCGCGCTGGCGGGGGCGGTGGCCGAGCTGCGCCTCCCCGCCGGCCATCCGCTCACCGAGGCGATCCCCGGCGATCGGCTCTATCTGCGCGAGGAGGTCCACCTCGAGGGCCGCGCCGGCGAGCCCCCGACCGGCGCCGTCTACGCGATCGACGGCGCGCCGGTGGACCTCGGGCGCTTTCCCGCCGGCAAGGTGCTGCCCCCGGCCTTCCAGCCGGTGCGCTACCCCGGCGCCTGGGCCGCGCGGCTGTGGTTCCGCATCGTGCGCAAGCACTATCACCCGCTCGCCCAGATCTCCGAGGCCGAGGCGATCGCCGAGGGCATCCCGCCGGCGCCGGCGCGGCCGCGCGGCATGCCGGCGTGGGTGGCGCACCCCACCGCACGGGGCGATCGCCTCCGCTTCTGGGATGCCGAGCACCCCGACCACCCGGCGGCGGGCAACCCGACCGCGCTCGCGCTCACGCTGGCGCCGATAGACCGCCCGTCCTGATCGAGGACGCGCCGCCCATCCGCCGGGCGCCTGGTTGGGCGTTCCGTCTTATGCGAGCCGCATAAATTCCCGCTTTACGACGCCGTGGCGCCATGGCATCGTGACGCCACAGCGCCACGAAGGAATGACGCCATGCCACCAAGACGAAAACCCACGCCGCTGCGCGCGGTCGCCGTGATGATGCAGAAGGGCGGGGCCGGCAAAACCACGCTTGCCGTGCACCTCGCCGTTGCCGCCGGCGCCGCCGGCGAGCGCGCCGTGCTGATCGACGCCGATCACCCGCAAGCCTCCGCCTCGGTGTGGGGCGAGCTGCGACAAGACAGCGAGCCGCCGGTGATCACCGTTGAACCGATCAACGTCGCCGCGGTGCTCGCGGCGGCGCGCGAGGACGGCCGCACGCTGGCGATCATCGACACCAGCCCACACGCCACGCCGTCGGCCGCCGAGGCGGCGAACGCCGCCGATTTCATCCTGATCCCCTGCCAACCGAGCCTGTTCGATCTGGCGGCGGCCGAGCGCTCGGCGGCGATCGCCAAGGCCGCCCAGGCGAAGGCGGCCGGCGCCGGCCGGCGCGTCGGCGCCGCCTTCGTGCTCAACGGCGTGCCGGCGCGCGAGGATGATCCGGAGGTGATCGACGCGCGCGCCGCCCTCGAGGCGATCCTCCCGGTGGCGCCCATGGCGATCGGCCGGCGCAAGCCGTTCGTCCGCGCCGTGGCGCACGGTGAAGCGGTCACCGAGTTTCAGCGCCGCGGCAAGGCCGCCGGCGAAATCTCCGCCCTGCTCACCTGGATCAAAGGAGCCCTCGAGCGATGAGCGACAAGAGCGCAAAGAAGACCTCCTCCGGCCTCGCCGCGTGGCAGAACCGCCGCCCGGCCGCCGGCGCGGACCCGGCGCCCCCGCCCGCCGCCCCGGCCGGCGACGAACGGCTGGTGCCGGTGACGATCCGCTTCACCGAGGAGCAGCACCGCCGCGTGGCCGAGCTGGCGCGCGCCACGCCCGGCAAGCGCAAGCGCACCGCCAGCGTGCAGGAACTCGTGATCGAGGGGCTGTCGCGGCTGTTCGCCGAACGCGGCCTCCCGCCGCTGTGAGGCATGGCGCCACGGCGTCACGGCGCCGTGGCGTCTTCCTTGGCGCCGGTGATCCGCGCCTTGCGGCCGGCGCTGTGGCGGCGAAGCTCCTGAAAGGCTTCCTTCAACTCATCCGGCGTCTTGCGCGCCCAGGCGAGCGTGATCGCCTCCACAGCCCGCCCCTTCTTCACCGGCTCGATCGACACCCAATAATCGCCGAGCGCATTGACCTCGGCCACCGCGGGCTTGAGCGCCCAGGCGTTGAGGTTGCGGAACCCCTCGAGCTTGCCCGGCTCGACGCCGAGGTATGAACGGATCTCGTCCAGAGTAAAGGTCTGCGCAGACTGATAGATCATGTTGCCGCGCTTCTGCACCATCTCGTACAGCGCGAGCGCATACTTGCTCGACAGGTGCAACATGATGTCCCGCCGCAGTCGCCCGAAGGTCTCACTGTTGACGATCACCACGCGCATTTCTTCCGAGAAACGGTAGCGGAACATCCCGTCCGGAACGACGTCCTCATAGTTCGGGGCCAGGAGCTGCACGCGCAAGGTCTGCTCAATGTCCTTGCCCCTGCGCTCGTCCCGACGCTTGATGCGCACGCGCAGGATTGCCGACATGAGGCGCTCAATGCTGTCGCCCAGGCGGTCATTGCTCTCGTGCGAGCCGCGCAGGTCAGCCTTTGGAATGACGTGCTGCACCGGCTCGCCGATCCGGTCCCAAGCGTGCGCAATGAGCAGGTTCCAGATCTTGCGGTCCTGCAACGTGAGCGGCGTCATTTCCACCACGTCGATCAGCTCGCCCGGCTTGATGATCGTATCGTGCGAAGGGCGCGCCTGGATGGTCTTGTAAGGCTCTGGCGTCATGATCGGACCCCGTATGGTTTCGCCGGGAACCATACATGTTAGTGTTAGGTGCCGTCAATTCTCACCTAACACAGCGCCATGCGAGGACGGTTAGGTTTGGGGCGGCGCAGCGAGGCGGACAAAGCGCAGCCACCCGCCCAAAACCTAACCGATGGGCCAGCCGCAACCGGTGCCACGCCTGGGCCCGGTTGCCACCCGCCCAAAACCTAACCGTTCGCCGGGGGCCTGTGGACAACCGGGCCGCGGCCCGCACAACACCCCGCCCAATCCCTAACCGTAGCCATCCCAAAACCTAACCGTTCGCCGCCCAATCCCTAACCCGACTCCGCCCAATCCCTAACCGATCGGGCACTTTTTCAGTTTCGGAACAGTGACTTAGCCTTGGCGAACATAGAACAAGAAGAACAGAGAACCTTTAGGCTGTGGACAAACCGCGGCTGTGGACAAGCCGGCGCGGGCGGGACGGCCCGCCGCTCGGCCGCGTCCGCGAGCATCGCCCGCACACCGAGATCCACGAGCCGTTGCCCGAGCTGGACGGCGGCGGCGCCCTCGAGCACCCGCTCGCCCAGGAGCACGCCACCCTCTACGTGCAGCGTCACCCGGACCGTGCGCCCGCCGCCCGCCTCGGTCGCGGCCAGAAAGGTGCGCGGCCGCATCACTTGCCGCGCCGGAACAGCCCGCCCAGGCGCCCGACCGCCCCCACCGCGCTCTCAACCGCGGCGCCCAGCTTCCCCTCCCCGCCCGCCACTTTGCCGGCCTCGCGCGCGAGGATGTAGGTCACCACCACCGCCGCCGCCGGCCCGGTGGCCTCGGCGTAGAGCGTGGCGTAGATCGAGCCGCCGGCGAACATCTGCCCGGCGATCGGCTCGATCCGCGTCGTCAGACCGAACGCCGCAAGGAGCGCGTTTACACACATCGCCGCGCCGTCGATCACGATCAGATAGAGCGGCACGAGCAACAGGTGCGACATGCGCCGCACGATCACCGGGCGGGTGGTCATCCGCAGCCGCGCCACCTCGCCGGCGACCGCCGGCGGCAGCGCGCCCAGGACAGCCGCCGACACCTCGCCCTGCTCGAGCGTCAGGCGCTCGGTCTGCGCGCGGTAGAGCGTCACCTCGGCCTCGAAGCGCCGCGCCCAGGCGTCCGCCTGATCGGGCGGCAGCGCCTGCACCTCGGCGGCGAGCGCCACCGGCGACGTGGCGGCCGGCGGCGCGCCGGTGACGCCTTCATAGATCGCCTTGCCGGTGGCGAACAGGTCGGGCAGTTCGGAGAGCGCGGCGAGCGCCCCCATCAGAAGCGGAGCCATGTCGGAGATCCCTCAAAAACGGCACGGGCGCCCCGAAGGCGCCCGCCGATGGTTGCACGGTTGCGTGGCGCCACGGCGCCACGGCGTCAGGCGAAGCCGCAGCCAGCCGCCGCGTACTTCTCCACGAAACCGGCGGGCGTGCCCTTGCCGGCCTCGGTGTTGTAGTGCCGCTTCCAGTAGCGGCCGTACCCTTCGAGGTCGCCGGCGGCGGGCAGCGGCTCGGCGACGCGCCGGTAGTGCAGCCGGCACAGGGCGGCGGCGTAAGCGAGGTTGGTCACGAGCTGCTCGACGGGGCGCGGCCACGTCGCGAGCAGCGCCTCCACCTGGGCGCGCAGCTCCGGCCGATAAGCGATCATGTTGCGCCACAGGTCATCGTGCGTCGCCTCCTCCATCTGCCACAGCCCGTAGGCCGGGCCGAGGCGGTCATCCGCGCCCGAGGTGACCTGATCGAGCAGGCGCAAGCCGGTTTCGGCGGCCGCGGTGCCAAGCACGAGGTCCTCGGCGGCGGCGCTCCACAGATCGAGGCGGACGAGGACCGGGCGGATCACGAACAGACGGAGGTGTCGGGGACTGAGGCTCATGATTTGGTCTCCTTGGCCGCGGCGCGCGCCTCGGCCCAGCGGGTGAAAACGAGGTCGAGGACACGCGGCCCCAGGAAGGCGACGCCGATCGCGAAGGCGAAGGCCGGGCGGCCGGTCATGCCGGACATGTCGGCCACGCCTTGGCCGATGAACCCCATGGGGATCGCGATCATGGTTTCGACCGCGAGCAGCCAGCCGATCGCCGGCCGGCGGCCGTGGCGCACCTGATCGAAGTGGTAGAGCCAGCGCCCGAGGACCCCCGGAAGGATCGGCGCCGCCTCGGTGAGCAACGTCATGCGGTCCATGCCGGCGCCCTCCCGCATGCGAGACGGGCGCGCGGCGGGCGCGGGGAGGCGGTGGCGCCGGCGGAGCCGGCACCCGGCGGGGGGTGCGTCATGGTCGGGGGTGCCCTTACGAAAAACGCCCGGCGGAGGAGGTCCTCGGCCGGGCGCGGGTGGGGTTGCTGTAGAGTGTCAAGCCGTGGCCGCGGGGTCAAGCCGTGGACGGTGGAGTGTTGTCGCGGGCGCCTCACGCCGCCAGCGCGGTCAGATACCGCAGGATGAAGACGCCCGACCCGCCGGCGCCGGACTGCGACCCGGTGCCCTTGCCGGCGCCGCCACCATCGCCCTTGTTGGCGCGGCCGTTGCCGGCGGCCGGGCCGGTGGACGCGACTTGCGCACCGTTGCCCGTTCCCCCGGTGCCGGCGGCGCCGGGGGTGATCCCCGTCCCGCCGCCGCCGGCCGCGTAGTTGACCGCCGTGCCGGTGATGGACGATTGGCGGCCGGGGCCGCCGTTGCCGCCGAGGTTGACATAGGCGTCACCCCCACGGCCCGCGGCCCCTCCGCCGCCGCCCGCGCCGTAGTTCGGGGCGGCGTCCCAGCCGTTGCCGCCGCCGTACCCTTGGGTCGGGTTGGCGGTGGCACCGCCGGGGGAACCGCCCCCGTTGTTGTACCCGCCGCCGGACGCGCTGCCCACATCGCCGCCGGCGCCCGTCCCGACGTGGACGCCGCCGGCGCCGCCCTTGGCGGTGCGCCCGAGCGCTGTCGTGTTGCCGCCGGCGAGCCCGTTCGTCCCGTCCGTCGAGCGCGCCGCGCCGCCCTGACCAATGACCACCGGATAGGAGCCCGCCGCAATGGCGACGCCCGTCTCTTCGATGACACCGCCAGCGCCCCCGCCGCTGCCCGCATTGAACGCGCCGCTGCCTCCGCCGGCCACCAACAGAATATCGGCCGTCAGCGTGCCGCCGGTGACGATCAAGGTATCGTTGGCCGTGAAGGTTCTGACGGTGTAAAGCCCGTCGTATGTGACGGTGCCGCCGGTGACGGTGATCGCCGGGCCGCCGCCCATCCTCATGCGGTTGAGCATGGCGCGCCTACCACGTGAGCGGGAACAGGGCGCGGATCGCCGCCACGTCGCCCGCAACGCGCGCGGCCTCGGTCGCCACCAGAAGCCCGCGGCGGCGCCCCTCGATTCGGGCGTTGAGCACGGTCCATGCCTCGGCGGTCGCCAGCACCACCGCCGCCACCTCGGCGCGCGTCGCCCCGGTCGCCTCGGCCTCGGCGTCGAGGTAGGGGAACACACCACCCCCGCCGGCCGCGAAGCGCGCGGCCTCGGCCTGCTTGGCGAGGTACGTCGCTTCCTGCCCGACCGCCACGGTGATGTGGGCGCCGCGCTGCGCCCCGGCCTCGCGGTTGATGCGCTCGACGGCCCACCCGGCAACATCGTCCACCGGCTTGTCGGCCGGGCTGTAGACCGCAAGCGCGCTCTGCCCGTCCTCCGCCACCGTCACCACGGGATCGCCGAGGGTTTGCGTGTCGGGGTCGTAGGCGTCCCCGACGACGGCGCAGGGCAGCACCCGGAACGGGCACCCCTCCCAGGAGAGAGCCTCCGTCAGAGTGACATGCCCGCCCAGCGGGACGCCCGCTATCGCTCGATCGGGAAGCGCGTCCAACAGCCCCCCAATCGCTACACCGAAAGAAAAGCCCGACCAGATGGCCGGGCCGAACACGACAGCGTTGTTGCTGTCCACAATCACGGCCTTGGTCATGCCTTCACATCCTTTCGGGCTGACAGGTGCACCCGTCCCGTCGTCTCGGCCACGTAGTCGATGGCCGTGCAGGCGCCGGCGGTGCTGGTGATCACGAGGGTGGACAGGCCGCCGGCCGTCACGTAGCCGCTGGCGAAGGCGAGGGTCCGGCTGCCCGTCCCGTCCTGATAGATGTAAAAGGTACCGGCCTGCTCGGCGGTCACGTTGGACGGGAAGCCGAGCGTGCGGTTGCCCCCGAGGGTCACCTTGAAGCTGTTGCCCAATGAGAAGTCCACCGCGATGGTGGCGGCGTCCGTCAGCGTAACCGCGGCCTTCCCCTGCACCGGGCCGGAGAACTGCCCGCCGGTCTTGAGCATCGGCATGGCTGCCGCCGACAGGTAATCCACGCACCGCCAGTTGCCACCCCCCAGGCTCTCGAACCACGCCACGTCCCCGGCCGCCGCGGTCAGGTTGGCGCCGCCGGGCAGGATCAGCGACGCGGCGTTGTGGGTCAGCGTGAGCGCCCCTGCGAAGGTCACGCGGCGCAAGGCGCCGTTCTGGGCGGTGCCGAGCGCCGTAATCGTTGTGGTGCCCGTTACCCTCACCGCGTTGCCGGCGGCAGCGCCGATGTCCGTGGTCGCGGCACTGGCGATGGTGACGGCGGTGTCGTTCAGGCTTCCGGTCAGGTTGCCGCCGGACAGGCTGCCGGTGGCGCCCACATCGCCGGCCCGCACGAAGCTCACCGTCAGCGGGTCTGCGTTGGCAAAGGGCATCGCGGCCGATCCGCCCACGTGGGCCACCGCGACCTTGCGGTAGCCCACCGCGGCCGCGACCCCGGAGACCGTGAACAGAAGCCACTTGGTCGCGTCGGTGCGGTGCTGGAGGCGTAGGTGGCCCTTCACCGCGTTGGTGCTGTCGTCCAGGCTGTCGAGGAGCGCGGTGAGGTCGGCGCCGGCGGCGTCGGCGAGGTCGGCGAAAAGCTGGGTCGCCGCGCTCGCTGTGGCGGCGTCCAGGCGCACCACGCCGGCGCCGGGGTCGGCGTCGGCGGTCGCGCTCGCGAACGCGCAGCGCCAGGAGAAGCCGGAGGCGCCGGCCGTCGCCACCGCCTCATCCGCCGCGTCCGCGGCCTCCTCGGCGGCGTCGGCCATGGCGCCAAACCCCTTGACGAGGTTGACCTCCATGCCGCTGGGGCCGTCGAGACCGCCCGGATTGTCGTCGGCGTCGTAAACGTCGGTGTTGATCGTCCTCAGCAAAGCCGTTGCGGTGCTCATACCGTGATCTCCTCAAGATGGATCGCGCCGGCCGTGAGCTTCGGCGCAATCCAGCGGTTGGCGTGGGGCTCGCGCTTCTGGAAAAGCCCGCCGTAGCGGAAGCAGTCGCCCAGGCTGTCGACGTCGGGCAACCACACCACCGGCCGGCTCCAATCCACCCGGCGCGCCATGTCAAAGAGCGCGTCGCGCAACCCGCGCGCCGCCACGGCGCGCTGGATCGTCACCGAGCGGTACCCGGTCCCCGGCTCCACCGAGACGCCGCCGCCGGGGAACCGCGTGATCTCATCGGTGGGCGTGTAAACGTCCTCGCTGTCCATATGCCGCGCGAGCGGCACGCCGTCGCTCAGCCACATGTGGCCGATCGAGTAGCCGGTGGCCTCGCTGTTGTCGGCCTCGTACGCCGGCCCGTAGAGGGTCCAGCGGAACGCCGCCGGGCGGCAGACCGGGACGATGCAATGCACGTGCGTCGGGTAGAGCGCGAAGTCCTCGGGCGGCAGATCGCCGCGGAACAGGTTGGGGTCACCCCAGCGGAGATCCCGCCAGTCGGTGAGGCTCGGGATCACCGCCCGGTCGGCGCCGTCGGCGCCGCGCGTGTCGAACAGCCGCGTGGTGGCGTCGAGCGTGACGGCGCTCGAGAACAGCTCGAGGCGCCAGCGCGCCGCCTGCCTCAGGTTGGTGTCGAACAAACCGCCGTAGGTGCAGGGGTAGCGCTCGGGAAAGGCGCCGGTGATCGTCACCGGCCCGCCGGCGGTGCCGAGCGTGGTGGTGACGGCCGCCGCAACCAGCGGAAGCGTTTTCACGTTGTCCAGCGGCGCGTTGGCCTGATAGGCCGCCGAGCTGGTCAAGGTGGCGGTGGGCACGCGGTTGCGATCCGCGAGATAGCCGTACCCCATCAGGTCCTCACCGTGAGTGTGGCGCGCGTCGAGCGCATCGTCTTGCCGATCACCGTCACCAGCCGGCCGCCCTCGAAGCCGGCCACGTCGTCATCGACGGCCACCACCGAGCGCCGCGTGACGCCGGGGGCCAAGTCGTAGACGGGGAGGTCGTAGACCCCGACCACCCGCTTGAGGTCGGCGAGGAACTCGGCCGCCTCGGCGTCGGCGTCGGCGCGGGCGAACAGCGCGGTTTCGATCGTCACCGTCCGGGCGCCTTTGTAGGCGGCGGCGGTGGCCGGGTCGCTCACCGGGCTCTCGCGCCACGCCGCCTTGAGCAGCTTGGCGTCCGCCTCGGTGGCCGAGCTGGCGAGCGTTGCCGCCGGCGTCGGGATGCGGGCGAAGCGCAGCGTCACCGCCTTGGCGGGCAGACCGCGCCCGGCGGCGGCGCGCGGTTGCAGCCCCGGCGTGGTCCGCCCCTTGACGTACGTGGCCGCGGGAGCGCCGGCGGCGGCCGGCAAGCGCCCCACCGAGAGCTTGCCGTCCTCGCCCATCAGCCAATAGCCGCGCGCCAGCGAGCCCAACAGACCGTCCAGCGCCTGCCGGCCGGTCGTGCCGTCGCCGGGCGCCAGCCACAGCCCCATGGTGCGCGGCGTGGCGTCCAGCGTCGCCACGCTGGCGGTGTCCACCTCGGCCAGCGTCAGGACGCCGGTGTGCGTCACCGCGAGGTGCTGCGCCAGCTCGCCGGCGTAGCGCCGCCACACGCCGCCGGTCTTGTCGCCCTTGACCTCGCACATGGGCGCGCTCGGCCGGGTGCCGCCGAGCGTGATGATGCCGGTGGCGGGGTCCACCTTCCATTCGCTGGCGCCCGGCGTGCCGCTGGTGACCTTGGTGAGCCGGGCGCCGCTGTCCCAGAACACCGCCACGTCCTCGATCGCGTGGGCGCCGTTGACCGAATAGGTGTGCTTGCCCCCGATCACCCCCAGATAGGTCGGCTCGGCGTAGCCGTGGCCGAAATGGCGCTCCTTGGTGCGCCCCTCGAGGTCGGCGCCGTCGCCGGCGCTGTAGGTCTCGCGCAACACCGGATCATCGAAATCGGCCTCGCGCGTGCGGATCGGGATGGTGATCGCGCCGCGCGCCGGCTCCGGCATCTCCATCACGCCGCGGAACACCACCGCCGCGGTGGAGAGCGCGGCGCCCGCCTCCACCACCCGATCGACCACGGGCCAGCCGGCAAGCGCGTAATCGGTCAGAAGCAGGTTGAGCGGGCGCTCCGGCAAGGTCACGGTGAGCCACGTTCCGGCGGTGACGTCGTACACCCGCGCGCGGCGCTCGCCCTGCCAGTCGAGCGCGTTGCTCAGCTCGATCCGCCCCACCTCCACCCGCGTGGCGCCGAGCGCCTCGCCGAGCGCCACCAGCGCCACCGAGACCGCCGCCGGCGTACCCACCAGCGGCAGATACGGCAGCGCCGCCGGCGTGTCGGTGGCGCGCGAGCGGTACTTGCCCAGCGAGAGATACCAGCGGTGCACGTGGCCGCTGGCGAGGTGGTAGGCGTCCAGCTCGATCAGCCGGGCTTTGGCGGTCATATCGGCACCCTCTTGCGGGCGGTTTCCTCGGTGGCGGTGGCGACGCGCTCGAGGATCGCCGCGGTGCTGGCGGCGATCATGGCGCGCTGCTGTTGGTCGAGCAGGGTGGCGCTCTCCACCGCCGCGGCGAGCGCGCTCACCGCGGCGGTCAGGGCGCGGACCTCGGCCGCGGTGCGATCCTCGGCCGCGCTGGCGCGCGCGGCGGGGAAGGCCACCACGTTTCCGCGGTCGTTGGCGGCGAAGCGCACGGACGCATCGTGCGGCATGATCGCCTCGCCGCCGCGCAGGCGCATGAGTTCCGGGCCGCGCTCGCCCACCCACGCCCAGCCGGCCGGCGCCGAAGGCGTGCCGGTGGCGAAGCCGGGCACGCCGCCGCC
>Ga0196971_1000341_pt1 | contig 40383 bp, 48 predicted proteins | sample S1v_1013CmetaG_FD_148660 | JGI IMG/M metagenome (GOLD analysis project Ga0196971, IMG submission 148660) | Soil microbial communities from Anza Borrego desert, Southern California, United States - S1+v_10-13C | ecosystem: Environmental > Terrestrial > Soil > Desert | place: USA: California...
GCAGAGCGGTTGCAGCCGGTTACCCTCAAGCCGGAGATGGCCAGCCTGACGGGTGGCAGCGTCAATTTCGGCAGCGGCGTCTTTCTCAACCCACCAGACATGATAGAGGAGTTCGCTCGCACCATCGTGGCCCAAGGCGTGGTGCCCGAGATCGAGTGTTTCGACCTGGGACACATCGATAACGCCCTGTCCTTGGTGAAAAAAGGCGTGCTCACGCTCCCCCTGCACTTTGACTTCGTCATGGGCGTCCCCGGCGGCATTTCGCCGACCATTCGCAACCTGGTCCATATGTCGGAGTCGCTTCCCCAGGGATGCACCTGGTCGGTCGCAGGCATTGGCCGCGCGCAGCTTCCGCTGGCCAATGCCGCCATTCTGCTGGGGGGGCACGTTCGGGTTGGGCTAGAAGACAACATTTACTACAGCAAAGGTGTGCTCGCTTCCAACGAGATGCTAGTAGCCCGCGTGGTGCGTCTGGCAAGGGAGCTAGGGCGCGAGGTCGCGACCCCCGATGAAGCAAGGAGGATATTACGCCTCCCTGATCGAACCCTTTAGGTAATCTGCCAGATTAAAGTAGACGTCCTGCGAGGGGAGGGACGGCCCGTGCTCACTACGGCTGCAACCACCTTTGCCATCCGCTGCCCGCAGTGTGGGCGGCTGGAGACCACATCCGTCTCGCTCTTCGCGTTCGGCGGAGGCCGCTCCGTGAAAGTCTCCTGCTCTTGCGGAGCCCATAAGCTCACCATCGGCCGCAAGCGCGGACAACTGTGGTTGCAAGTGCCCTGTTATCTCTGTGACGGCCTTCACTTCAGCTACCACAAGCCCGACTCGTTCTGGGATGATTCCATGAAGCCCATCGCCTGCAGTGAGACGGACCTGCAGTTGGGCGTATTTGGCCCCGACAAAGACGTGCAGGTCTACGCGCGCACCGGGGGCAGCGAGCTAGACAGGCTCCTGGAAGACGCCGCCTTCGGTGAGTACTTCGACCACCCGGAGGTCATGTACCGGACCCTCAGTTTCGTTCACGCCCTGGCCGAGGAAGGCAAGCTCACCTGCGTGTGCGGCAACCACCAGATTTCGGTCGATATTTACCCCGAACGGCTCGAGCTGTCTTGCTCGGAATGCGGGCAGCACAAGACCGTGCTTGCCGCTTCTGAAGAGGACCTGGAGTCACTGGAACACGTTCGTCATATCGAAGTGGGCGGCGACGCGCCCGGTAGGCGGAAAGGTCACAAAAAGTAGCAGGCCGGAGTTACCTCCGGCCTTTCTCCTTTTAGAAGCTCCTTCCTTGTGGTAATCTGTGAGACGTGGATGATCTTTGTTGCTTGAGAGGAGCGTTGATCCGTGAAATTCTTCATCGATACCGCCAACGTGGATGAAATCCGTGAAGTTGCCTCCTGGGGCGTGCTCCACGGCGTCACCACCAATCCGTCGCTCGTCGCCAAGGAAGGTCGCGACTTCAAGACCGTCCTGGGCGAGATCCTCGACCTGGTCGACGGCCCCGTCAGCGCTGAAGTTATCAGCCTGAAGGCTGACGAGATGGTGGAAGAGGCTCGGCAGTACTATGAGATGCACAAGAACATCACCATCAAACTGCCGATGACAGATGAAGGCCTCAAGGCGTGCGCCCGGCTGACCAAGCTCGGCGTGAAGACGAACCTGACGCTGATTTTCTCTGCCAACCAGGCGCTGCTTTGCGCCCGGGCCGGAGCTACGTTTGTCAGCCCGTTCATCGGACGGCTTGACGACATTAGCATGGACGGCATTCAGCTGATCAAGGACATCGCCGATATCTTCGCGATTCACGGCATTGAGGCCGAGATCATAGCCGCCTCCATTCGTACCCCGGGCCAGGTCACGGACTGCGCCAAGGCTGGCGCGCACATTGCCACCCTCCCGCACAAGGTGCTAAAGCAGATGCTCAAGCATCCGCTTACCGACTCCGGTATTGAACGCTTCCTGAAGGACTGGGAGTCGGCGAAGGGCAAGGTCTAAGTATAGAGGTTAAACAAAGCCGGTGCGGGTCTTCCTGCACCGGCTTTCCATCCCTCCACAACTGCATAAGCGGTTTCGTATGCCCGTAGATTGGGTCGAGTCGCGCGACAAGGGGGAGCTCAGGTGGAACGGGAGTTGGCTCTGGAGCTGGTTCGGGTGACCGAAGCTGCTGCTCTGGCCTGTGGCCGCGTTATGGGACGGGGCGACAAGATCCTGGCAGACCAGTTGGCCGTTGACGCCATGCGGGCTGCATTCGACACCGTCCAGATTGACGGCGTCGTCGTCATCGGCGAAGGTGAGCTCGACGAGGCACCCATGCTCTACATTGGCGAGCATGTGGGCGGCGGCACCGAAGAGGTCGACGTGGCTGTGGACCCGCTCGAAGGGACAAACCTTGTGGCGAAGGGCCTGAACGGTTCGATTGCTGTGATAGCCGTGGCCCCAAAGGGCTGTTTGCTCCACGCACCTGACATGTACATGGAGAAGATCGCGGTAGGTCCCGAAGCCAAGGGCTGCATCGATATCACGGCGCCCCTGTCGGAGAACCTGAAGGCTGTTGCCAAGGCGAAGGGCAAGGACATAAGCGATCTCACGGTGGTCATTCTTGACCGCGAGCGGCACCGCAGGTACATTCAGGAATGCCGCGAAGCCGGGGCCCGCATCAAGCTCATCACCGACGGCGATGTGGCACCCGCTGTGGCGGCCGCAATTGGCGATACCGGTGTCGACATTCTCCTGGGCATCGGTGGCGCACCGGAAGGCGTTTTGGCAGCTGCCGCCCTCAAGTGTCTGGGTGGCGACATGCAGGCCCGCCTGAAGCCCGAGAATGAGCAGGAGATGGACCGGTGCCGGGCCATGGGGCTGTCCGACCCTACGGGCGTTCTTCAGCTAGACGACCTGGTGAAGGGCGGCGACGTATTCTTTGCCGCCACGGGTATTACCGACGGTGATCTGCTGCGGGGAGTTCGGTACACCGGGAACGACTTCGCCCGAACTCATTCCATCGCCCTGCGCTGTATGACCGGAACTGTACGCTTTATTGAGGCGACCCACCGACTGGAACGGAAGCCGGCCTGGATGCGGCAGCGCTAAACTTGTCATAACGTGGACCGGCGGGGCATAGCCTTGTCCTACATCCTCTCGGAGGTGGACAGGGTTGGAGTACCCGCCGGTTCGTCATGTCATGGCAGGCGTTGTGATTGCGTCGCTGACTGTCTTCACGGGAACGTTCAGCTACGGGCTGGGCCTAAGGAACCGAGCTGCCGAGGCAGTGCCGGTCTCCGCCCCTGCCAGGGCAGTGCCGGAACCGCCCGCAGCCGAAGCCAAGCCGGCGGCGTCCACGCAGCCGAAGGCCAAGCCCGCGCCGGCCGCTGAGCCCAGTTCAGCCGCAAAGACAAGCGGCCCCTACATATGGCCCGTCGATGCCCAAATCAGCTCCTATTTCGGTCCCCGGTGGGGCCGGCCACACAAAGGTATTGACCTGGCTGCCAACATGGGCGCTCCCATTCGCGCAGCAAAAGACGGTGATGTGCTCTACGCAGGGCCTGAAGCCACCTACGGGCAACTGGTGATCATTCGGCATGCAGACGGCACTCGCACGCTATATGCACACTGTTCCGTCCTCAAGGTTCGGACCGGGGACAAAGTGAAGCAGGGGCAGACCGTTGCTCTGGTCGGGTCCACGGGTCGAAGCACGGGACCGCATTTGCACTTTGAGGTAATCGTGAACGACGCGCCGAAGGACCCGCTTTTGTACCTGCCAAAGCGTTGAAACGCCGCGACTTTCATTGACTTCGCGGAAAAACTGTCCACGGAAGTTTCCACAGGTGGCAGTGAGTTATCCACACTATCCACAGGCCCCTGTTGGTAAATATTCATGCAACATATCGCACCACTTGACGGTCGCGCCAAAGCCGTTGTCACGCGGATGTGACAATGGCTTTGTTGTTACCTCCGGCGTCCTGGGCGTTCCGAGTCCGTGCGAACTTTGTCGAACCCGCTTCTGTGGCGGAAAAGGAAAGAACCCTTGCCGCTTCAGCGGCGAGGGTTCCTGTCAGCCGGGTGTAGGACCAGGGAGGCCAGCGTGCGGACAGTCTTGTGCCGGCTGAGCTGGACGGTGTATTCGCCCTTCAGCCACACCTGCAGCTGGTCTGCGAAGTGGGGACTGAGCGGATGGCCGCTCTGGCCCGGTGCCAGAATGCGTTGCGACTCGTGCAACGGCGACAGGTCGGCGATGTGCCGCCAGGTAGGGGCCACGTTGACACGGAACGGGTTGAGCTGGCTCAGCTGCCGGTTGTTCAGCGTGTGAGTACTCCCGCTTATGGCAAACGGCCCGAGCCCGACCAGCCACTTGAGCGAAGATACGCCGGCCGCCAGCACGTGGTCAAAGCGAACAGTGTGCTCCCGACCCCAACGCCAGCGGTCCGGCTGGGAACCCTGCTTGGCCGCAAGGAACGCCACCGCCCGACGGAAAGACCGCAGCGCCACCCGCCTAAGGCTGTCTTCGCCCTCCCGGGGCAGCCACAGACTCTCGCCGCCTTCTACCACATGCCGGATCAGGCGGTCCGTAATCTGCATCGGCATGCCGCAGGCCACGAACTGATCGAACAACTGCAACCCCATGCGCGGCCGGAAAATGCCTTCGACCAGGAACAAGTACCACTGATGCCAGAGGGCAGGCTCAGGCGCCCCGTCCCCCTCACAGCCATCCCAGCCGGAGAGAATGAGCAGCGCCCGCTTTTCTGTTGGGTTGAGCGACTCGGCAACCTTGCCCTGCCGGAGTCCCTCCTGAAGGGCGTTCAGCAGAAGCTCCAGCGAAGCCCGGGCGTGTACGTTCACGCAATCCATCTGGATCGCAGCCATTTTGTCCACCGTGAGATTTGTTGCACCCATAAGCCGCTCGCGGAGGCGCAGGCTTCGGTAAGGCGGCAGCCAGCCCGACACCACATTCGCCGGGAAGTTTTCCGGCAGCACGCCGTGATTAGAAGCGACAAGGAAGCCCTCGGGCGGGTCGACCATTTCGGGGAGGTCGTCAAAGGGAATGTACTCACTCCAGAGTAAGCCGCTGTCCCATCCCGGAATGGGCGCCTGACCATCAGCCGCCTGACGGATCGGGATCTTACCGCCCGCACGCCAGGCGATCTTCCCGTCGCGACCGGCAAAGAGAAATTGCTGAGCGGGAGCGGTATACTGCCGTAGGGCTTCGCGGAAGTCGCTCCACCCGCGTGCCCGGTTAATGCGCAGGAATGCCTCAATGTCTGTGGTCGGCTCCAGAGCAGCCCAGTAGAGCGCTACGGCAGTACGGTCCGGACCCGTGCTCCTCGCGATTATAGGCCCCTGTCGCGTAATGAGCACCTCGTGGGTAACCGGGGCGGCCTTTCCCCTGACACGAATCTCCTCAACCACCCGCTCCGCCTTCTGCCAGGCGCCATCCAAGAGGTATTCGTCAGGGGCATCGGGGTTCATCCGGTGCAGGTAGACGTCTTGCTGATCGGCCAGCAGGTTGGTCGTACCCCAGGCGATGTCCTTGTTCTGCCCCAGCATAATGCCGGGAACACCCGGGAATGAGACCCCTACCACGTCGATGTCGCCGGGCCCTACCAGGTGCATCTCGTACCAAACAGCCGGTGTTGCCACGGCCAAGTGCGGGTCATTGGCGAGCATGCTCGCACCGGTTTGGGTCTTGGAGCCGCTCACGACCCAGCCGTTGCTGCCGCTGGTCTCGTTCAGGGTGGCAGCCGCAATACTCAGCAGTTCGTCGAAATCCGGTAGGTCGAGATGCTCCAGCTCCTCCAGCCGCCTCTCGTCGGGAGGCAACCAGAACAGCTCAGCGGCAAACTTGGCACCGACCGACTTTACCAGGTGGGCCCGGAACAGCTCCCGGTCCCAGTTGCCGGACAGGTTGTAGGCGATGTACTTACTGACGGAGATGCTGTCGATGGCGGTCCACTCTGCGGGCCTGTACCGCAGCAGAGTGAACTCCAGCGGCAGCCGTCCTTCGCGGATGCGGGCGTTGACGCCTTCCGCATACGCCTGCAAGTGAGCCTGAGATTCCTCGCTGTACAAGGCCCACGACGCTTCAGCTGACCGGCGCAAGCCGAGCGTGCGGAAGTGCTTGTCCAAATGGAGAACTTGATCACCCAGAATCTCCGCCGTTCGCCCTACGGCGACGCGCCGCACGTAGTCCATGCTCCAAAGCCGCTCCTGCGCGGTCAGGTAGCCCTGGGACATGTAGAGGTCATGCGGGTTCCGGGCATACACATGGGGAATCCCATGATCATCCCAGTAAACCTCAACCGGCTCTTTCAAGCCCGGGAGACTGAGCGAGCCGCGGTAACGGGGCATGCTGCGCCGCAAGAAGGCGTAGAGCCCGAGAACTGCGGCCCCCAACACCAGCGTCAGCACTTTGAAGAACCAGAGACCTGTAGTCAGCGCCAGCGAGGCGCTAACGACGATGAGGAGACCACAGGCTCCGAACAGGCGTGTCACCGGTATTCCCCCGATTCAGGAAGGCTATTCGAAAAGATGACTGCGATATCGGTCCCTCGCCTATATGCTTTTGACATGAATTTAGATGTAACCTCAAGATATCCTCCCTAGCAGGTGCCTCCTTCTGTTGGTCGTTGCGTTTTGGAAAACGCGCGTGATATAATTCTTCAGTACGACTCCGACTTCGTAGACCGACGCCCTGCAAGCAGCTGCAACTGCTCAACCGGACGGGCTCCGGTAACGGCGGCGGGTTCGAAGCGAAATAAAGCGAGGCGCAATACGGTGAAGGACAAGATTCATCCGAAGACCGAGAAGGCGAAGATCGTCTGTGGCTGCGGCGCCACCTACGAAGTTCTCTCGACCCGCAAGAACATTCGCGTGGAAGTCTGTGCGAACTGCCACCCGTTCTACACGGGCAGCAGCAAGCTTCGTATTGAGGCCGGCAGCCGCATCGACCGGTTCAAGAAGAAGTACGGTCGCTAGCCAACCCAATGGACAAACAAAGCAGAGCCCTTGTGCTCTGTTTTTGTTTTAGACAAAGCTATTACGAAGTACGAAGGGGTGACGGTGGGTCATGGGTGAGCAGTTTTCCTACGGCGGGCAGGCGGTCATTGAAGGCGTCATGATGCGCGGGCCCAGCCGTATTGCGGTGGCCGTACGGCGCCCCGACGGCGAGATCTCCATACACCAGCAGGAGATTTCCTCCGTTCTACAGCGCTACCCCATTCTGAAGCTGCCTCTGGTGCGGGGCTCTGTCGCCATGGTTGAGACTCTGGGCATTGGCATGAAGGCGCTCATGTACTCCGCAAACCAGGCCATGCCTGACGAAGAGCAGCTGACCAAGGGTGAGATGACCCTTACCACCATTGTTGGTATCGTCCTGGCTGTCGGTGCCTTTGTCGTTCTGCCTGCGCTGGTTGGGGTGGGCGGCAGAAAGCTTGGTTTGGGCGATGTGGCCGTGAGCTCTGTGGAAGCTGTCCTTCGCATGGGCCTGTTCATTGGCTACCTGGCGGCTGTCTCCCTCATGAAGGACATGCAGCGGGTGTTCCAGTACCACGGCGCCGAGCACAAGGTGATCAACACCTACGAAGCTGGTGATCCGCTTACCGTGGAGCACGCCCGTAATCACACCCGCGAGCACAAGCGCTGCGGGACAAGCTTCTTGCTGTATGTCGCCGTGATCAGCATTGTACTGTTTGCGACCATCGCCCCGCCGAATTTCTGGCTGCGCGTTCCGGTTAAGCTCGCCCTGCTGCCCCTGGTGGCAGGCGTCTCGTATGAACTGCTGCGGGCGCTGGGCAAGTACAATAACCGGCTGACGATGCTGGTCAGCCGTCCCGGCATGTGGCTGCAGGGGCTGACAACCCGTGAGCCCGATGACAGCCAGATTGAGGTAGCCATCGCCGCATTTGAGACGGCCCGCGGACACGGTCTGCCGGGTTAGCTTTGCTATCGCAGGGGCACGGGGTCATACCCGCGCCCCTTTCGTGTGTCCAAAAATCCAGCCCGTCGCGACATTTCCTTTTGAGAGGTGACTTTTCTATGGATGCCTCTATGCTGGAGAAGCTTGAAGGCGTTGAGGCCCGGTATGAAGACCTGGGCTTCAAGCTGGGTGATCCCAGTGTAATCAGCGACTCCAAAGAGTTCCAGAAGGTAGCTCGTGAGCACGCCAAGCTGGGCCCCGTGGTCGACAAGTTCCGTGAGTTCCGCAAGGTGCTCCAGGAGATGACGGACGTGCGGGCCATGCTCGATGGCCAACTGGAATCCGAGGAGCGGGACATGTTCCAGGAGGAGTACATGGGGCTCAAGGATCGGGAAGTCCAGCTATCGGAAGAGCTGAAGATCCTGCTGCTGCCGAGGGACCCCAACGACGAGAAGAATGTCATTTTCGAGATTCGCGCCGGTGCTGGCGGCGACGAAGCTTCCCTCTTTGCCGGTGAACTCTACCGCATGTACACCCGTCTGGCCGAGCGCCACCGCTGGAAGATGGAGCTCATTGACATCAACGAAACCGAGGCCGGCGGTGTGAAGGAAGTGATCTTCCAGATCAACACGGAAGGCGCCTTCAGCCGTCTGAAGTACGAGGGCGGCGTTCACCGGGTCCAGCGAGTTCCGGAGACAGAAGCCCAGGGTCGTATTCACACGTCTACCGTTACGGTGGCCGTCATGCCGGAAGCCGAAGAAGTCGACGTGGACATCAAGCCTGAAGATCTGCGCATTGACTACCAGCGGGCCGGCGGCGCCGGCGGCCAGCACGTCAACAAGACCGAGTCTGCCGTTCGGCTGACCCACCTGGCTACGAATATTGTGGTCTACTGCGCCGACGAGCGGTCGCAGATTCAGAATAAGGAAAAGGCCATGCGGGTGCTTCGGTCCCGCGTGCTGGACCTGTACCAGAGCCAGGCTAAGACGGCGGAAGATGCCCAGCGGCGTTCCCAGGTGGGGTCAGGCGAGCGTTCGGAGAAGATAAGGACCTACAACTTCCCGCAGGACCGCATGACCGACCACCGAATCGGCCTGACTGTCTACAACCTGCCCGCCATTATGGATGGCGACATTGACCACGTCATCGACGCCCTTGCCCAGCACGACCAGGCACAGCGCCTGCGGGGCCTGAGCGAGCAGTAGGCCATGGGAATCACTGTCCGTGACGCCTTGCGCGACGCCGAACGGCGTCTGTCCAGCGCCGGCATTGACGAGGCTCGCCGGGAGGCCGGCTGGCTGCTGGCCCACCTCCTCGGAACATCGGCGGGCGCCCTTCGCTTGAGAGCGGGCGAACCCCATACCGCCATAGCCGAGTACGATGAGCTTCTCAGGCGCCGGGAACTGCGAGAACCGCTTCAGTACATTCTCGGCTCTGAGGAGTTTATGGGGTTGACCTTTCAGGTGACCCCCGCCGTGCTGATTCCCCGCTTTGACACTGAAGTGGTGGTGCGAGCGGCGCTTTCCGAACTGCACGGGTGTGTTCGTATCGCTGACATAGGGACAGGGAGTGGGGTCATTGCCATAGCGCTGGCCCACCGTCTTCCGCAGGCCGAGGTCATCGCGGTCGACATAAGCCCTGAAGCCCTGGCTGTTGCCGCCGGGAACGCCAAAGCACATGGCGTGGCGGATCGGGTGACGTTCCGGCAGGGAGACCTGCTATCGCCCCTGGCCGGCGAGCGGCTGGACGCAATCGTCTCCAACCCGCCGTATATCCGGGCGGATGAGATCCCTGATCTCATGCCCGAAGTGCGCGACTGGGAGCCTCGGCTCGCCCTCTCTCCCGGACCTGACGGACTCGCCTGCTACCGGGAACTGGCACGCCAGGCGGGCGGTTACCTGCAGTCAGGCGGGCAACTGGCCGTGGAGGTGGGCGCCGGGCAGGCCGCTGCCGTACAGCGGATGTTCGCCGAAGCGGGTTTTGTCACTTCGGTTTACCCCGATACTGCCGGCATACCCCGGGCGGTGGTTGGGCGGCTTGTTTAAAGGCAACAGCAAGCCCGCAGGGGGGGACCTGCGGGCTTGCTGTGCGTAGAGGATCGGAACGCGTTTTGGGGGGGTATAGGAGCCGTCAGGGGGGATGACGGCGGGCCTAACAAACACATAGAGACCTGCTCTCCGGCTGGGAGCAGGCCTGACAAAGCATGCCTGCCCTCTCCAGCAACCCGGCTGCCATAGCGCTGTTGCGCAGTAGGCCCGTGGCTTTGCGTCCCCGCCTTTCGGCGAGTTTGCCTTTATTGGATGGGGCGTTTTCTGACTCTGATTCTACCTCGCCACCCAATATTTGTCATGGGACTACAGTCCCATTTTCCTGTTGCTTCCACTTGAACCGTGTTTGCCTGTCATACGCATGTAGGAAGGCCCTGTACATATATGCGGGCCAAATGGCAACACTGGAGAGTGGCCCCGTTCTCGTCGGGAACCCGGGTGGCAGGAAAACGCTGTCCAAATCCAGAAAGTCTCTCGGCGCGAGTACGGCAAGATAAAGGGAGGGACTTGCGGTGGAAAACCTGGTGAAAGGCACGCGGGTGTTCGCTGTAGACCCGGCCAGACCCGAGGCGGAGCCGGTAGCTGAAGCCGCTGCTGTACTGCGTAAGGGTGGGCTTGTGGCGTTCCCAACGGAAACTGTCTATGGCCTTGGGGCCAATGCCACCTCTGAAGAGGCTGTCGCCAAAATCTTCGTTGCCAAAGGGCGGCCATCTGACAACCCCCTGATTGTCCACGTAGCTGACCGGGAGTCCGTTGCCGCCATCGCCAAAAACGTGCCCCCGACGGCTGAGAAGCTGATGGAGCATTTTTGGCCGGGGCCGCTGACGCTGGTTCTCCCCAAACAGCCGGTCATTCCCCTCAACGTGACCTGTGGGCTACCCACGGTGGGTGTTCGCATGCCGAACCATCCCGTGGCGCTTGCCTTGATACGTGCCGCCGGTGTCCCCATTGCCGCCCCCAGTGCCAACGCTTCCGGGAAGCCCAGCCCTACTGTGGCTGAGCACGTAATAGAAGACCTGGCAGGACGCATCGACATGGTGCTGGATGGCGGTGAGACCGGCGTCGGTCTCGAATCAACGGTCCTGGACTGCACGGTCGATCCCCCTGTTTTGCTCCGTCCGGGTGGCGTGACCGTGGAGATGCTCACCGAGGTCATCGGTCAGGTTGTCGTGGACCGTGGCGTTCACAGCGCAGAGGCTGTCGAGGCGCCTCGTTCCCCGGGCATGAAGTACCGGCACTATTCGCCCAAGGCTCAGGTCATTCTGGTGGACGGTCCCGTCCTGCAAATGCAGGCCAAAATCAAGGACCTGATGTACGAGTACCAGCAGGAAGGGCTTCGGGTCGGGATCATGTGCTCCATGGAAAGCAGGGGTGCCTATCAGGCCCCCGTGATCCTGGAGTATGGCTCTCGCGACGACCTTCCCGGCATGGCCGGGGATCTTTTCAGTACCCTACGGGCCTTCGATCGCCATGCAGTGGATGTGGTTCTGGTGGAGGGAGTCCCCTCCGTGGGCATCGGCATGGCCATTATGAATCGACTTCGCAGAGCAGCAAGCGGGCGGGTGGTTTCTGTATGAGAATCCAGCGCGTGCTCCTCGTCTGCTCGGGCAACACATGCCGCAGCCCTATGGCCGCGGCTTTGCTGCGCCACCTCTGGAAAGAGGCGGGCGCCGAGTGGCCGCTAGACGTGGTTTCGGCCGGAACGGGCGCCCTGAACGGCATGGAGACCAGTGAACACGCCCGGACGGCCATGCAGCAGCGCAACCTCGATCTCTCCGATCATCGTTCGCAAAGGACTACCGCGGAACTTCTCGGCGGTGTAGACTTAGTGTTGACCATGACGGAGCGGCATAAGGAACTGGTTACCTCCACTTGGCCTCAGTGTCAGGCGAAGGCTTACACCCTGCGGGAGTATGCCAATGCCGGGGAAGATGTGGGCGATCCGTATGGCGGTTCATTGCAGGACTACGAAAATACGGCTGCAACGCTGGAAGTCATGCTGAAGGCGGCTGTGGCCCGAATCCGCAGAGAGGGGACATCTGCGCAATGAAGGTAGCACTGGGCTCTGACCATGGCGGTCTCGACCTCAAGGAGGCCGTCATTTCCGCGTTGAAAGAGTTGAACCTGGAGTACGAGGACCTGGGGACCTACGACCGCAATTCCTGCGACTACCCCGATTTCGCCCAGAAGGTCGCTGAGGCCGTTCTCTCCGGCAACTGTCAGCAGGGCGTCCTTATCTGTGGGACAGGCATTGGCATGAGCATGGCTGCCAACAAGATACCCGGCATTCGCGCGGCCCTGGCCAACGAGATTTTCTCGGCCACCATGGCCCGTGCCCATAACGACGCCAACATTCTTTGCATTGGCGCTCGGGTCGTGGGGCCTGGCGTTGCTCAGGAAGTGGTCAAGGCCTACTTCACCACTACCTTCGAGGGCGGGCGTCACGCTCGCCGAGTGGAGAAGATCAACGCGCTGGACTAGTGAAGGAAGGGTTGTCTCATGGATGACGCCACGTTCTTGGCCGAAGTGCGCCGGCAGGTCGCGAACGCAGCGGAAGAGCTGTTGGGGGCGGCTTCGCTGCAGCGCGGTCATGTGCTTGTCGTGGGCTGCAGCACCAGCGAGGTGGCCGGGGCGCGCATCGGCACAGCCGGCAGTGACGCTGTTGCCGAGGCGATCCTTGAACCGCTCTGGCAGGTCACTCAGGCGGGCGGCATCTATCTCGCCTGTCAGTGCTGTGAACACCTGAACCGGGCCCTCGTCATCTCTGCCGAAGCTGCGGAAGGCCACAATTGGGAGCAGGTCACGGTGGTGCCCGTACCCAAGGCCGGGGGTGCTTTCGCTGCCCGCGCCATGCGCCACATGCCCGGCGCGGTGGTGGTCGAGGAGATTCAGGCACATGCCGGGCTTGACATTGGGAGCACCCTCATTGGCATGCACCTTCGGCGTGTTGCTGTTCCCGTCCGCCTGAGCCTTGATATGGTCGGGCATGCTCGCCTCACTGCCGCTCGGACCCGTCCCAAACTCATCGGTGGAGAACGGGCCGTCTATCGTCTTTCCTGAGCGAGGCGGCCCCTTACGCGAGCGGAATCATGTACACGGAGGGGATCGCACCTATGTCTAAGGTTGTTGTTATCGACCATCCGCTGATCCAACATAAGCTCTCCATTATGCGCGACGAGAAGACCGGGTCCAAGGACTTCCGGGAACTCCTTCGTGAGGTCTCCATGCTCATGGCTTACGAGGTAACCAGGGACCTGCCCCTCGAAGAGGTAGATGTGCAGACTCCCGTGGCCATGGCCACGTGCAAGCAGCTGAAGGGTGAGAAACTGGGCATCATCCCCGTGCTGCGGGCGGGCCTTGGCATGGTGGAAGGCATTCTTACGCTGTACCCCACCGCTCGCGTGGGGCACATTGGCCTCTACCGTGACCCCGAAACGCACAAGCCTGTGGAATACTACTGCAAGCTCCCCACCGACCTGTCCGAGCGTGAGCTGATCATCGTCGACCCCATGCTGGCGACGGGCGGCTCTTCAGTCGCCGCTATCGACCTCGTCAAGCGCAAGGGCGGCATGAAAATCAAGCTCCTGGCCCTGGTGGCGGCGCCCGAAGGCATTAAGGTTGTGCAGGACGCCCATCCCGATGTTGACATCTTCACAGCAGCAGTCGACAGCTATCTGAACGACCACGCCTACATCGTCCCCGGCTTGGGCGATGCCGGCGATCGGCTGTTCGGCACGAAGTAGGGGGCACTCTGGCCCCCTTTTCCCTTAGGTTGGCAACCACTTTTTGGAGGTGCAAGAACCCCCATGGCACGCCCTAGCTGGGACGAATACTTTATGGAACTGGCTCAAGTAGTCGCAAAGCGGTCCACATGCAACCGAAGGTCCGTCGGTGCCGTCTTAGTCAGAGAGAAGCGCATTCTCACCACTGGGTACAACGGCTCCCCGCCCGGGCAGCCCCATTGCACCGACGACGGCTGCATCATGGTCGACGGGCACTGCGTCAGAGCCATCCACGCGGAGCAGAACGCGATTATCCAAGGGGCCCTGCATGGCATTGACCTGCGCGAAGCCACCTGCTATGTCACCAGCTCGCCTTGCGTCCACTGCAGCAAGATGCTGATTGCGACCGGCGTCAAGCGAATTGTCTACCTGGAGAGCTATCCGGACGAAATCGGCCAGGGAATGGCCCGTGCGGCTGGCGTGGTTCTGGAGCGTTTCGAGCGCAAGGAGGAGCAGGCGTGAGGACCAAGACCATCGCGTTGCCTCAGTTGAACCGGATTCACCCAACGGTGGAGACGACCGCGATCAAGCTCATGGAGGAAACCGGTGAACTGGCCGCAGCCATTGCCCGCTTCAAGGGCTACGGCGGCATCCAGCCGGCAGGCACCGACCCGAAGGAACTGGCCCAGGACTGTGCCCGGGAACTGCTCGATGTGGCTCAGACCGCCATTACCATGATGTTCGTGCTGGAAGAGCAGTACAGCATCGATGTGGAAACCGTGGTGGCTGAACACGTGCAGAAGCTCATTGACAAGGGATACCTTGGGCTTTGACATTTTAACGTCTCGGGATTACAATAAGTCGTGTTTTGCCACGCGATTCACGTTATGTTTCCGCCGTCTTGTTTAACGTGATATTTTCTTTGGCGTAGTCGGGGTGTACGTGCGAACGGCACCCCGCTTAGTTAGGAGCTGAATACGTAATGCACACGAGCCTTGTGTTTGGTCTGGCACTAGCTCTTTCGCTGGTCCTGACGCCGCTAATGGCGAAGCTGGCCCTGCGCACGGGGTTTGTGGACCATCCGGTAGAGCGGAGTATGCATACAGAACCCAAGCCCTACCTGGGCGGTGTTGCGATCTTCATCGCCTTCGCCGCGGCGGTGTTCGCCGGCGGCGGAATCAGGGATCCCAAGACTGTGGGAATCCTGGTGGGTGGGGCCCTCATCGTTCTGCTGGGCATTGTCGACGATAAGGTCCGGTTGAGTGTGAAGGTGAAGCTGCTGGGACAGATTCTCGCGGCAGCCATGCTGGTGTACCTGTTCGATGTGCGGATTGACCAAATTTTCAGCCCTCTTGGCGAGCGATGGGTCCACTTCGGCATTTATGCCGGACCGCTGACGATTTTCTGGATTGTGGCCTTCATTAATGTGGTTAACCTGATCGATGGTCTCGACGGACTGGCAGCTGGAATTTCCACCATCGCTTCGCTCACGCTGCTGCTGGTTTCGCTCCAGCAGGGGTTCTCGGCGGCGATTGTGCTCACGGCTGCTCTGGCTGGTGCTGCGATCGGGTTCCTCCGGTACAACTTCAACCCGGCCAAGATCTTCATGGGCGACGCCGGTTCGATGTTCCTGGGCTACACGCTGGCAGCGGTCTCCGTACATGGTGTGATGAAGATTACGGTGACCGTTGGCGTCATCGTTCCGGTACTGGCGATGGCCCTGCCGATTCTCGACACAGCTTTTGCCATCATCCGGCGTCTGGCTACAGGCCGCTCCATCGGCGAAGCCGATAAGGACCACCTGCACCATCGACTGCTGCGGTTGGGGCTCTCCCATCGGAACACGGTGTTGGTCATGTGGGCGATCTCGGCGTGGCTGGGGCTGTCAGCCGTGGCGGTGACCGAGGTGTCGCTCGCCCAGGGGCTCATCATCGTTGGTATGGTGACGCTGGCGATACTTTTTGGTGCACTGAAAGTGGGCTTGTTGGAGGTTTCTGCGACTCCGAAGCAGAAAAGCATCGAGCGCTAGCAATTCGGGCATGAGGAGGGGGAGAGGCATTTGACCTCACCCCCTCTTTTTCAATATGGGAGGTACCAACGTGGCACAGCGGCGGAAGATTATGCCGGTCTTTGGCACCCGACCGGAAGGAACCAAGATGGCCCCGGTCGTTCAGGCTCTTCGGCAGCGGTCTGACTGGTTTGACGTGGTGGTGGTCAATACGGGCCAGCACCGCGAGCAACTGGACCAGGTTTTCGAGGCCTTCAACCTGACGCCGGACTACGACCTGGCGGTGATGCAGCACCGGCAAACGCTGGTCGGAACTCTGGTGCGGATGCTCACGGGCCTGAATGAGGTTCTGGAGAAGGAGAAGCCGGATCTGGTCTTGGTGCACGGCGACACGCTGACTACGGCGGCCGGTTCCCTGGCGGCGTTCTATAACCAGATCACGCTGGCTCATGTGGAAGCAGGGCTGCGCACATTTGACAAGTCCAACCCCTACCCGGAAGAGATCAACCGGCGCATGGCCGGAATCGTGGCCGATGTGCATTTCGCGCCGACCCCAATCGCACGGGACAACCTGCTGTACGAGCATGTCAACCCCGAAACGGTCTTCGTGACCGGCCAGACGGGCGTGGACGCAACACTGGCAACCATTGCCCGGCCCCACCAGTTCACGGAGCCCCGACTGCGGGAGATTGACTTCCGGCGCCACCGGGTTGTGGCGGTCACAGCCCACCGCCGCGAGAACTACGGCGAACCCATGCGGAACATGTTCACCGCCTTGCTCGACCTGGTCGAGAAGCACCCTGACGTGCTGCTGGTCTATCCCGTGCACCTGTCGCCTGCCGTGCGAGACATGGCTTACCCCATTCTGGGCGGGCACCCCCGCATCGTCTTGTTGGACCCCGTCACTCACCCTGACATGATCCACCTCATCGCACGCTCATACCTGGTAATGGCCGACTCTGGCGGGTTACAGGAAGAGACCCCGTGCATGGGAGTCCCGCAGGTGCTGATGCGCGAGACGACCGAGCGGCCCGAAGCCGTAACCGCCGGGGTTGTACTTAAGTCCGGCACTTCGTACGAAGGGGTCCTGGCTGCCGGCGACCAGCTGCTGACTGACCGGGAGCTTTACCTGCGAATGGCGCAAGCCAGGAATCCCTTCGGCGACGGGCATTCCAGCGCAAGAATTGTCGAATACCTGGGCTGGATGTACGGTTTCTGCCCCGGCAAGCCAGAAGAGTTCTCCCCGGCATAAGCCGGGGACTCCTTCTTATGTAAAGCCGGACAGCATTACTTAGAGCAATGCCCTTTACAAATGTATAGTCCGGAGGGACTACGACGGTTTAATGCATTTGTGTTATGACAAGACTAACAACTTGGAATGCGGGGAGGTGGGTATCCGACCGTGTTCCTCCTTGTCTTTTGGGGGTCACTTTAGTATAATCCGCTTTGGGGCCTGAGCGGCTCCGAAAGAAGGAGGAAGCGCGCCGGTGTTCAGAAAAACACGGGAAAAGTCGCCGTACTTCCTTCTCGCGATGGATTTTGGGTATATGCTGCTTGCCGGCATCCTGGTCTTGGGTTATTTGGGGTGGTTGGCGGACAAACGCTTTGGCACCTCCCCCATATTCCTGTTGGTTGGTTTTGGTTTGGGAATCGCCACGGGCTTCAGTAGCCTCTTCCGCCGGCTGAACTTGCTGGAACGGAATCGGAAAGAGGCAAAGAAGAACGAGAAGAAGCCCGAGGAGCCCAAGACCTAGTTGTGATCCCCGGTAGGGGGCCCTGTTGTGCTACAGGTTGTTATTGGAATCACATATGGCTTGTTAATTGGGCTCTTCGGACACTGGCTTCTGTTCCGCAAGATCGCGGACAACAAGCGCAGGCGAGTCGACCCCCTCCGAGGCATCGGCACAGTCTTTCTACTGAGATACTTGATCGATGCCGTATCTCTAGTTCTCTTTGCTCTCGTCACAAGGAATGGCCCTGCCAGTATTGCTGCTGGCATCAGCATTACTGTGGCTATAAAGGTTTCGCTCTTTATGGTTTACGCGCGGAAAGGGGGGAGACTTGATTGACCGACTTCTTGTTCGGCCTTGCCTCCGGTCCCGCCGAGGAGACAGCCAGGCAGTTCCACATTCACCAGCCTCATGTGTTGTGGCTTGAGAACACGCCATTTGCGATCAGCAACATGGTGGTTACCCAATGGGCCATCATGGCCGTTCTGATTGTGATCGCCGTGCTCGTAAACCGGGCTGTGATCCACGGCAGGTTTACCAAGCTGCGGGGTACGCTCGAACTGCTGGTGGATTTCCTGGAAGGCTGGTACGGCTCCTTCATTGGCAGTCGTCAGGCCGCCCGGCGGTTCATGCCGCTTCTCGGCAGCCTCTTTCTGTTCATCCTCGTCTCGAACTACTCCGGCATCATCCCAAGCGCTGGGTACGGCTGGTCCATTTTCGCACCAACCGGTCGCTGGGGCACTACGGCTGCTCTGGCCATTGTCGTGGCCGTCGCATCTCAGTATGTGGCCGCAAAGGAAATGGGCTTCGGCGGCTGGATCAAACACCTGCTCCACCTGGGGCCGCTCTCAGTTCTGGAGGAGTTCGTTCGGCCGTTCTCGCTTTCGCTTCGTCTTTTCGGCAACATCTTCGGCGAAGAGACTTTGCTGGCAGTGATCATCTTCCTGGTTCCTTATGTGGCCCCGCTTCCGATTATGGGCTTGAGCTTGCTGTTCGGCGCCATTCAGGCCGTCGTCTTCACGACGCTCACGTCTATCTACATCGGCGGAATTTTGGAGGCACACGCTGCCCACGGCCACGGTTCCGGCCACGGGCACGGTGAGAAGGGGCACCCCGAAGTTGCTCACGCCCACTGATGAACACGTTAGCTTTCCTCCCCCTCTAGAGAAGGTCTTGGACCTTCTTCACCCATTCGGGAGGATTGACTAAAGGGCTCTCAACGCCCACCCATTGGTCTCCGAGTTTATCATTTGTGAGAAGGGAGGGGAATTTCACCTATGGGAAACGCAGCTTGGTTCGCGATCGCTGCTGCCCTTGCGATCGGTCTCGCCGCTATCGGCGCCACCCTGGCTCAGGGCAAGGCTACCGCTGCTGCCATGGACGCGATTTGGCGTCAGCCTGAGGCGGCTAGCGATGTTCGCGGCTCCCTCATCGTGGCCCTGTCTCTTATGGAAGCCATCGCTATTTACGGTCTGCTGATTGGTATCCTGATCATCTTCATCCTGCAGCCTTAGCAGCGAGGGGGCGGCCCGAGGTTAGTCACCTCTGGTCGCCCCTAGCTAGAGAGGGGGGGAACAGTCGTTGGATCCCACGTTTGTTTTGTCTCTGGCTGCTGAAGGAGGGGGCATCAACCTCTTCCCGGAACTGAATGAGCTTATCTGGACGACCATCAACTTCGTAGTTCTGTTGGCCGTCCTCTATGTCTTCCTCTTCAAGCCGCTCCTGAAGGCGATCTCCACTCGTGAACTCGAGATTCAGACCTCGCTGCAGAAGGCTGCGGAGGATCGGGTCGAAGCCGAACGGCTGCGCAAGGACTTTGAGGCCGCTATTGCCAACGCCCATCGTGAAGCCCACGATATTATTGCGAAGGCGACCAAGGCTGCTGAAGCCACGAAGGATCAGATCGAGGCCGAAGCCCGGGCCAAGGCCGTCGATCTTGTCGAGAATGCCACCCGGACCATTGAGCGTGAGAAGGTCAAGGCCATCGCGGAACTCCGTGAAGAGGTCGCCACTCTCGCCGTGGCCATTGCCGGCAAGGTAATTGAGAAGAACCTCGACACCGACGAGCAGAAGCGTCTTGCTGAGCGCTTCGTTGCAGAGGTAGGGAAGCACTAATGCTTAACCAGGCTGTGGCCCGCCGATACGCCCGTGCGCTCTTCGACCTGGCCCGGGAGAAAGGGCTCGTCGACCAGGTAGACCGGGAGGTTGGCATGGTAGTGAGCATCGCCGAGGCCAATCCGCACTTCAACGCGGTCCTCGGAGATGTGCTCATTGCTCCCGAGGTTAAGCGCGACCTGTTCGAGAAGCTCTTCTCGGGCAAGGTCTCGACCCTGGTCATGAACTTTCTCCTCGTGGTCGTGGTAAAGCGCCGCGAGGGTTTCCTGCCCCACATCTACCGTGCGTACCTGGACCTTGCCAACGAAGCTCGTGGCATCGTTGAAGTGGAGGTCCGTTCAGCCATTCCTTTGCCCGAGGAGACCGTGGAGCGCCTGACGCAGAAGCTCACGGCGCACCTCGGCAAGAGCGTTAAGTTCCAGACCCAGGTCGCCCCCGAGATTATCGGCGGCCTGGTGGTGCGGGTGGGCGACGAGTTGATGGACGGCTCCGTCAAGACCCGCCTGCAGCGCATGCGTGACCGCCTGGTCCGCTCCAAAGCCGAGTAGTACAGGGGTGAAACTGGGATGAGCATTCGGCCTGAAGAGATCTCTGCGATTCTGAAGCAGGAGATCGAGAGGTTCTCTACCGACATTGAAACGACTAACGTCGGCCGGGTCATCCAGGTTGGCGACGGCATCGCCCGCATTTACGGCCTCCAGAGCTGTATGGCCAACGAGCTGCTGGAGTTCCCGAACGGCGTCATGGGCATGGCCTTCAACCTGGAAGAGGACAACATCGGCTGCGTCATTCTTGGTCCGTTCACGGACATCAAGGAAGGCATGGAAGTCAAGCGCACCGGCCGCGTCGTGGAAGTGCCGGTGGGCCCGGCCCTCGTCGGCCGTGTTGTGAACGCACTGGGCCAGCCCCTTGACGGCAAGGGCCCCATTATTACCGACCAGTATCTGCCCGTCGAGCGCAAGGCCCCGGGCGTTATCTCGCGTAAGTCGGTGCACCAGCCCCTGCAGACGGGTCTGAAGGCCATCGACGCCATGACGCCCATCGGTCGTGGCCAGCGCGAGCTGATCATTGGCGACCGCGGCACCGGCAAGACGGCCGTCGCGGTTGACACGATTCTCAACCAGAAGGGCCAGGATGTCGTCTGCATTTACGTCGGCATCGGCCAGAAGGCTTCGACCATCGCCGGCGTGGTCCACCGGTTGCAGGAATCGGGCGCGATGGACTACTCCATCGTCGTGGCCGGCACTGCTTCTGAACCTGCGCCGCTGAACTTCATCGCTCCTTACGCCGGCGCTGCCATTGGCGAGTGGTTCCGCGACAACGGCAAGCACGCCCTGATCGTGTACGATGACCTCTCCAAGCACGCCGTGGCATACCGCGAAATGTCGCTGCTTATGCGGCGTCCGCCGGGCCGCGAAGCCTACCCGGGCGACGTGTTCTATCTACACAGCCGCCTGCTGGAACGGGCTGCAAAGATGAGTGACGATCTCGGCGGCGGTTCGCTGACAGCGCTGCCGATCATTGAGACCCAGGCAGGCGACGTGTCGGCCTATATTCCCACCAACGTCATCTCCATTACCGACGGCCAGATTTTCCTGGAATCTGACCTGTTCTGGGCCGGCGTTCGCCCGGCCATCAATGCCGGCATTTCGGTCTCCCGCGTGGGCGGTTCGGCTCAGGTGCGCGCCATGCGTGCCGTCGCCGGTACCCTGCGTATCGACCTTGCTCAGTACCGGGAACTGGCCGCTTTTGCCCAGTTCGGTTCCGACCTGGATAAGGGTACTCAGGCCCGCATCACCCGTGGTCAGCGGACCATGGAAATGTTGAAGCAGCCCCAGTACCAGCCCCTCGCTGTGGAACTGCAGGTTGTCTCCATTTATGTGGCAACCAACGGCTTCCTTGACGACCTTGAGTTGAGCAAGGTGGCGGACTTCGAGAAGGAGATCCACACCTACATGAAGGCCAACCACGCAGAGCTTCTGCGGAACTTGGCCACTACCAAGAACTTCAAGGAAGTTGAGGCCGACCTCCGCAAGGCGGTCACTGCCTTCAAGCAGGGCTACACCGGTACACGCGCTGCCGTCAACCAGTAAGGGGGGCGGGAGTAAATGGCCGAAAACAAGAAGGCAGTACTCCGGCGAATCAGGGCGGTCAAGAGCACCCAGCAGATCACCAAGGCTCTGAAGATGGTGGACGCAGCAAAGCTCCGCCGGGCTCAGGGACGGGTGCTGGCTGCCAGGCCTTACGCCAAAGAACTGGCCAAGACTCTTGGCCGGCTTGTGGCAGGCGGTGCTGGGTCGAACCACCCGCTGTTGGCTCAGCGGACGGGGACCCCCACGGTTCTCTACGTGGTAATCACGGCAGACCGCGGTCTTGCCGGTTCGTATAATGTCAACGTGATCCGTAAGGCACAGGGCCTTATGAAGGCCGATGCTCGCCCACTGAAGATGGTCGCCATCGGCCGAAAGGGCCGGGACTTCTTCCGCAAGCGTGGTGTGAAACCCGCTGCTGAGTTCACCGGTTTCGGTGACGACCCCAGCTATGCGCTCTGCCGGCAGATGCTGAATCAGGTGATGGATCTGTATCTGTCTGGTCAGGTGGACGAGGTACGTCTGGTGTACACCGAGTTCATTAACCCGGTCAGCCAGCGACCCAAGGAGATTCAGCTCCTCCCTGTGGAGACCCCCCAGGGCGATCATACGGCCGTGTCGGAGTACATTTATGTGCCAGACGCAGAGGCTGTGCTGAACACGCTGGTGCCCCGTTTTGCTGAAACGGTCTTCTATCAGGCGATGCTTGAGTCCAAGGCGTCTGAGCATGGTGCTCGCGTCACTGCCATGGGCGCCGCAACTGACAACGCCAAGGATATGATCAATAGGCTGACCCTTCAGTACAACCGGGCTCGCCAGGCCGGCATTACCAGGGAGATTTCCGAAATTGTCGGCGGTGCCGCTGCCCTGCAGGGCTAAGGCCGCTGGATAGGGGTGATTTGCAGTGAGCTATGTGACTGGTAAGATTCTGGCCATCATGGGCGCCGTCGTAGACGTGGAATTCCCCGAAGGCCAACTGCCCAAGCTGAACAGCGCTCTGATCATCCGCAACGGCGGTGAGAAGGGCAACATTAATCTCACGCTCGAAGTTGCTCAGCACCTGGGCAACAGCAACGTCCGCTGTGTGGCGATGGACACCACCGACGGCTTGCGCCGCGGTGAGGCCGTTCAGGACACCGGTGAGCCCATTGCCGTTCCGGTTGGCGAAAAGGTTCTGGGCCGCCTGTTCAACGTACTCGGCGAGCCGATTGACGGCAAGCCTGCACCCGAAGGCGCACCGCGCCTGCCTATTCACCGTGTGGTGCCTGGCGTTGCCGACGTGAACCCGTCCACCGAAGTGCTGGTCACCGGTATGAAGGTTATCGACCTGCTCTGCCCGTACGCCAAGGGCGGCAAGGTCGGCCTCTTCGGCGGCGCCGGCGTGGGCAAGACGGTTACCATTCAGGAACTGATCCACAACATCGCGTACAAGTTCGGTGGCTACTCGGTCTTTGCCGGCGTTGGCGAGCGGACCCGTGAAGGCAACGACCTGTACTATGAAATGCAGGAAGCCGGCGTTATCGATAAGGTAGCGATGGTTTTCGGCCAGATGAATGAGCCCCCGGGCGCCCGCATGCGCGTGGCTCTGAGCGGTCTCACCATGGCCGAGTACTTCCGTGACGAGATGGGACTCGACCTGCTGCTGTTCATCGACAACATCTTCCGCTTCACCCAGGCCGGCTCGGAAGTGTCCGCTCTGCTTGGCCGTATGCCCAGCGCCGTGGGCTACCAGCCCACCCTGGCGACCGAAATGGGCTATTTGCAGGAGCGCATCACATCCACGAAGCGTGGCTCGGTCACGTCGGTTCAGGCCATTTACGTGCCTGCTGACGACCTGACCGACCCGGCGCCTGCCACCACCTTCGCCCACCTCGACGCCACCACGGTTCTGTCCCGTGCGGTGTTCGAGAAGGGCATCTTCCCCGCCGTTGACCCGCTCGACTCCACCTCTCGCGTACTCGACCCGAACATTGTCGGGCGTGAGCATTACGAAGTGGCTCGTGGCGTTCAGAAGGTGCTGCAGCGCTACAAGGAACTGCAGGACATCATCGCCATTCTGGGCATGGACGAACTCAGCGACGACGACAAGCTGACCGTCACCCGTGCCCGTAAAATTGAGCGGTTCCTGTCGCAGCCCATGTTCATGTCTGAGAAGTTCAACAACCTGCCGGGTCAGTACGTTGACGTCAAGGACACCGTGCGCGGCTTCAAGGAGATCCTCGAAGGCAAGCACGACGATCTGCCGGAACAGGCCTTCCACCTGGTCGGTACCATTGAACAGGCCGTGGAGAAGGGCCAGCGACTGCTCGCCGAGGTGAGTTAACATGGCGGGCAAGAGCATGTCTCTCCAGGTCATTACCCCGGAGGGCGCAGTTCTCAACGCAGTGGAGACCGATGCCGTGGTGGTGCCCGTTACAGACGGCTCCATGGGCATCCTTCATAACCACGCCCCCATGGTAGCGACCTTGCGGATCGGCGTTCTGCGGTACAAGGACGGCGGAAGCTTCAAGCGGGTAGCCCTCACGGGTGGCTTCCTGGAGCTCAGCAACAACAAAATCACCGTTCTCGCGGATACTGCGGAGTCCGGCGAGTCCATTGACGTCCTGCGGGCGCAGGAAGCGAAGAAGCGGGCGGAGACTCGGCTTCGCGACCGGGCCATGAATGTCGACCGAGCTCGGGCTGAGGCAGCCCTACGCCGGGCGATTATCCGGCTCAAGGCCGCCGGTGTTCTGGACGACAAAGAGTAAAGCGAAAACCCCCCAGGTGTAGACCACACCTGGGGGGTTTACATTTGCGGAGAGCGGGCGGCCTGCATAAGGTCCTCGGTCATACAAACCAGATCCCTTACCGTCCGCACCAGGTAGATGCGGTCGGCGTACTTGCCCAGCACACCGTACCAGAGGGGCGGTCCCGCCCACAACACCGGAATATCGTAGAAGTCATACTTCAGGCTACCCACCTGTGGCGGTCTGGTCCGACCCGAGGCCCCGTCGGAGAACTCCACAGAAGGGGTCAGGAAGATGACCTGCTTCACCCGCCGGCGCAGGGCTGCAAGGTACTGCTCAATCTTCGCTGTCTCGTCACCCTGCAGTGAGACCTTGCCATCGGTGGCGATGATCACGTAGGTATGCTCGTCAAGCGTCGCTGCGCGGGCAATCTCCTCCAGGGCTGTGCCGAAGCGAGTACCTGCATTCCAGGAGGTTGCCCCCGACATCAGCCGTTGGACCTTCTGCTCAAACGTACCCAGCCCGTTGAGGAAGGGCGACGCGTGTGTGGCTCTGTCGCTGAAGATATAGCTGTCAACGGCGAAGCGGAAGTTGAGCCGGTGGAAGTAGTGCAGCACCACGGTCACGTAGCGGACCATGGAATGCGACACATCGCCTACGAGCAGCAGGTGGGCTGGGCGGGCGAACTGCGCCACGGGGCGCTGCTTTGTGGACCACCGGAACTCCAGGACTCGCCCGCCGTAACGACGGATGTTCGCACGCAGCGTCCGCCGCATGTCGAGAGCATTTCGCCGCGGCACCTGCTGGAACGACTGGGCCACGTCGAGCCAGCGCCGGGCCAGCTTGTGCACCAACCGGTCGAGTTCGTCAACGGAGTCAGGTGAGAGACGGCCCAGCTGGAGGGCAAGCAGGTCGGTGTGAGCGTGGCGACGGTTGGCCGTCTCTGCGCCCGCAGCAGCCTCACTGGCACTCGAGACGCGGCGCCCTCTCCACAGGGACGCGGATGAAGCGTCGGACGCATACTTCGCTGGACCGGCCCACAGCAGGGTCGGCACGGCGGCACCATCAGGCGGGGGCGGTCCAATATCGCGACTTGGCGTTCCTCCGTCATCGGCAGCAAAGAGGTTGTCAGGCGCCCTTGGTTTCACCATCCACCCGATGATGCGGGCCACCGTGGCCACGAAAAGCCCCAGACGTGAGACCGCACGCCACAGGAAGGACAGAAGACGAAGAATCCACTCAACTAGAGCGACCGCCCAACTCCGTCGTACCACAGCCGGAGCGCCTCCTTGGCAATGGCCTCGTCTTCGGGGTACTTGGCGAGGAATCCGATGGTGGCGTCCACTGCCTCCGGGGTGATGCGGCCGTTACTGATGTCGACCAGGGCTCTTGCCCACTCGATTGTCTCGGCAATGGCGGGCCGCTTCTCCATGTTCAGCTGTCGCAGTTGAACCACGACGCGTGCCACCCTGGCTGCAAAGTCCCGGGGCACGCCCACGGTGGTCTGTACGATGGTGGCCAATGCGGATTCCGAGGGGAACTGAAGGTCGATCCACACCGTACGCCGCATAAAGGCCGTGTCGAGCCGCTTATACTCGTTGGAGGTCAGGAAGATAAACAGCGGCGCCCCGGCCCGCAGGACCTTGGGTTGCCCGGGCTGGTCCAGGTCATGGACCACTAGCTCCTTCTTGTCGAGGTAACGCAAGAAGAAGTTGGTTGTATGCTCGTTCAGCTTATCGACCTCATCGACTCGCACAACGGTGGGCCGGTCGGAGAGCAGGCTCTCCAGTAACGGCGTGCGGTTGAGGTACTCCATGGTATAGAGGTTGGCCTCTTCACCATCCCTGCGAGTTTGCGCATCAACAATCTGCTTGAAGCCGTTCCAAGAGATGCCGATCTCTTCGGCCTCCAGGTGGCTATGACACTCCAGGTCGATAAACGTGTAGCCCATGGCCCGGGCAAACGAGTCGGCCAGCTGCGACTTGCCAATGCCGGGCTCACCCCGCAGCCCCACGGGCTTGCCTTGCCGGAGGTAGGTCCACAGGCGGAGGGCTGTGGGCTTGTCCAGGTAGTAGTTTTGCGCCTGGAGGGCCTGCTGAAGCTGTTCAGGCGTGAGGTCGAACAAGAGGCCCGCCTCCTTGTGTATGTGCTGCCGAGCAAGGTCCAACTCCATCTGGGTAGCCATCTCCCGACGTGCCAGCCGCCAGATGAGCCTTCCCCGGAACGTCAGAAAGGCAGAGACTCCGGCGCCGACTGCGGCGAGCCCAACCAGAATTGGGTTCACAGCCATTGCCGGTCCCCCCTTTGGGCCAAGAATACCAGATGCGGCTTATGTCAACAATAGGGGCAGGAGGTGCATGCCAAATGCGTCAACTTCTGCTCATCTCCAGCATCGTGGGTATGCTGATGTATGCCGGCTATGTGAGCCAAGGTGGTGTCCCGGTGGGTGACACATCCGACGGGCGGCCTGAGCTTTCTGTCCTCCAGACGGCGCTTGAGTCCGCCGGCGCCACCCTGAACGAAGTCACGGTGACGGCCTGGGGCGAGGTGCCGCAGACATCGTCGCTCAAGACAGCCCGACGAGCGCTCGCGTGGGATGGCCCGTCCCCCGCCGGAGAACTGCGGGAGCTTCAGGTGAGTACGCGCCACGGTCAGCAGTTCCTCACCCTTCGATGGGTTCTGAAAGGCTCAGCCATGAGCACGTGGAACGCCAAGCTGCAGATGGCCATGTCCGCCCTGCCGGAGGCCGGCATTAAGGTGGAATGGACCGTCCAGGTGAGCGGTCAGGCTACCGTTGACCCCCCTGAGATCTCTGTCGCGCGCGCGCTGGGTGCCGTGTCGGCCACTGGCCTCCAGCCTTGGTCCGGCCCCAGGTCAGCCAGCTTGGCCGGGCACACGGCCAAACTGCCGGCAAGAGCCACGGGGGTCAACATTCAGGCGGCTGCGCGGCAAGACCCGATCCGAAAGGTAAGCACGGTGTGGGTGGCGTGGCCCGCCCTTTTGCAAGAGTACTGAGCCACTTATGTAATACGGATGCCGCTCCTCCCATAAGGATTATGTGACATGCCCCGGCACAGAGGAGGAGACGTGTGCGCCGTATTCTGTTGGGCGGGCTGCTATTCCTGATGGGAATCCTGGTGGTGCTCCCCACGTTGCTCAGCAGCATTGGCACCAAGGCGGCCGCCCCCGAGCCTGAGCCCCAGGGCGTTGACAGCCTCACAATCAGCGTCTACTTTCCGGACACAAAAGAGACCCGTGACCTGGTGCTCGGCGAGTACCTGAAGGGTGTTGTGGCAGCCGAAATGCCGGAGGAATTCGGGGACGAGGCCCTTAAAGCCCAATTCGTTGTGGCCCGTACATACGCTGTTCACCGCATGGCGGCTTTCCGAAAGCCCGGGAAGGTCGGCTGCCCGCTGGAGCCCAAAGCAGACATTTGCGCGGATCCCAGAACCGGTCAGGACTACATGAGTCTGGCGGAAGCCAAGCAACGGTCGGGTGAGGCCGTGGCACTCAGCTACTGGAAGCGGCTTGATGGGTTCCAGCAGGAGACCCAGGGGCTCGTCCTCCGGTACAGGGGTGAATTGATCGACCCACTGTACCACGCTGTCAGCGGTACGGCAACTGAGGCGGCAGGTGACTACTTCAACGAGCAGGTTGAATATCTTCAGTCGGTGGATGACTCCTGGGGCGCCGAAGCAAAGAACCTGAAGGTCACGGAAACCAGAACGCTGGAGGAAGTGGCGGCCAAGCTGTCCAACCAGGGCCAGCCCCTGGCCGTTCCAGCCCTGGCCAATTCCGTGAAGGCCGGAAAGATCCCCATTCAGATCGTCGAAAAGACACCAACGGGCCGAGTCAAGACGGTCAGGGTAGGCAACCTGACCCTCACCGGCCGAGACGTGCGCGAACGCTTGGGGCTACGGAGCACCAACTTCCAGGTCTCCGTGCAGCAGGGGAAGGTAGTGTTTCAGACCACCGGCTACGGGCACGGCGTGGGTATGAGCCAGTGGGGGGCCAACGGCATGGCCAGGGCGGGAAAGACTTTCCGCGACATTCTGGCTCACTACTATCGTGGGGTGTCCCTGGCTCCCCTGTTTGGGTAGTCACTGCCAGAGATTGGTTTACCGCTCCCCAGATCTGGGCAAGATAGGGCTTGAGGTGAATGGTGTTTGAAGCCAACGCGAGGCCTATCCAGCTCATGGCGGAGCAACCTGACCCGGGAGCGCCGGGTTGCCCTTGTCGCCCTGGCTGCGCTTATGGTGTTACTGGGAACCATGGTGCTCTATCAGCGCTACCTGACCAGCCGCATTGAGCCCGATCTGATACCCGAAGACACGGTGCCGGGCGCCGCCGCCACTACACCGCAGGGAGCCCAGACCGTGGGCGCTCAGACAGCGCCGGAAGATGCTGCGCCAGCCTATACAGGTCCCCCTGTCCCGCCGCCTCCGCCGAAACTGGTACAGCCACTGACGGGCTCCCGAACAGTTGCCCAGCCCTTCGGATGGGGGTATTCGGCGGCCTTTGCTGACTACCGGCAGCACGAAGGCGTCGACTATGCTGCGGCCAGCGGCGAGTCCGTTCTGGCGGCCGGGCCGGGCAGGATCGCCTCCATTGTAGAGGATCCGGCTCACGGCATGCTGGTCGAGATCGATCACGGCAGCGGGCTGGTGACCCGCTATTCTGGGCTCAGCAAAGTCCTGGTGAGCGAGAATGCGAGCGTCCAGGCGCAGAACATCATCGGTCAGCTCGGTGGTCCGGTTGCTGGCGAAAAGGGTCTGGGGCCCCACCTGCACTTTGAGGTCTCTCTGGACGGAGAGAATGTCGACCCGGTCAGTTACCTAAAACAGTAAACGGCCAGACATGCACCAATGGGACAATGAGGGTGCGCCACAGCGGCGCACCCTCGTCATGTTTGTTCGCCGCGCCCATATACATCTACAAAACCAAGCGCCTAAGGGGGCCCAGCGGTGCAGGATTACATCTGGAAGCGCGTCCTGGATGTGAGCAACCACATCTTTCGGACCAAGGACACCGTTCGGGAAACGGCGATGCTCTTCGGTGTGTCGAAGAGCACGGTCCACAAAGATGTCACGGAGCGCCTCCCTCGAGTCAACCCGGAACTGGCAGCCAAGGTCAAACAGGTTCTGGAGTTCAACAAAGCAGAACGCCATATCAGAGGGGGGGCAGCAACCCGGCAGAAGTACCTGGAAAGGTAGTATGTATCCCGAAGGACTTTCCCCAATAATGTCGAACTGGAAACTGTTATAGAAGCAGACTTCCAACTGCCTATACGGGGGGCGTCATCGCAGTGTTCGGATGGGCAAAAGACATCGGTATTGACCTCGGAACGGCTACGGTACTGATCTACGTCAAGGGTAAGGGAATCGTCCTCCGGGAGCCCTCTGTTGTGGCCATGGAACGGGACACCAAGAAGATCCTCGCCATCGGCACCGAAGCCCGCAAGATGTTGGGGCGCACGCCTGGCAACATCATTGCCACCCGCCCGCTGCGGGAGGGAGTCATCGCTGACTACGACGTTACTGAGGCGATGCTCAAAGACTTCATCCGGCGCGTGGGCGGATCCCGGTTCCTGTCCCGTCCCCGCGTAATGGTCTGCGTACCGGCAGGCGTCACCACGGTTGAGAAGCGCGCTGTTATTGAAGCGGCTCTGCAGGCAGGCGCCAGACATGCCTCTCTTATTGAAGAGCCTCTGGCCGCAGCTCTCGGTGCTGGCCTGGATATTACTTTGCCGACCGGACATATGGTGGTCGATATTGGTGGCGGTACCACCGACATCGCCGTGCTGTCGTTAGGTGGCGTCGTTCGCAGCGAGTCCATTCGCATTGGCGGCGACAAGTTCGACGAGGCCCTTGTCCGCTATGTGAAGCTCAAGCATAACCTGCTAATCGGCGAGCGGTCTGCCGAAGAGATTAAGATCGCGGTGGGCAGTGCCGGCTGCGACAGCCGGAACCTTACACACGAGGTCCGCGGTCGCGATTTGATGACGGGTCTGCCCAGAAACGTTTCGATTACCAGTGCAGAAACGCGTGAAGCCCTTGCAGAGCATGTTATGGCCATTTGCGACACCGTGCGCTCCGTTCTGGAAGCGACGCCTCCGGAACTGTCCGCTGACATCATTGAGCGTGGTGTGGTCATGACAGGTGGCGGTTCGATGCTGCACGGGCTGGATAAGGTGATTACGAGTAAGACAGGGGTGCCAGCCTATCTGGCAGATGATCCGGTCTCGTGCGTGGCTCTGGGAACCGGCAAGGCCCTGGAACACTTTGAGATGCAGGACGACCATCTGGTTGTGCTCAAGAAGATTATGTAAGGTATTGGCGCACAATGCATGAGGCGGACTTCCAAACGGAAGTCCGCCTTTGTTTGCTTCTAGCACGGCTTGATATCAGGATGCTGGAGCGTGAACCCGCCCTCGTCCCAGCCAAGTTCCGCTCCCGAGAACCATTCGGCCACCCGCTTCGCCACGTAGACCCGGGCGTCGCCCACGTTCATCCGCACATCATCCATCTCTGGCTCTTCCAGAGCCAGTCCAAGGTTGGGGCCGCCTCAGCCCATGCCTCGAACAAAAATGCGCATCCCGACGGTTTCAGCCTGGCCCAGCAACCGCCGGGCGACCTCCTGCGCCGCCTCCGGCGTCACGGTGATCATGGGGGACACCTCCATATGTTTCTTGTACAATACCCCGTACGGTATCATAATACCGCGCGATGCCCCTCCGGTCAACTAGGGCTTAACGGGATTGTCGCCCGCTCCGATACATAAAGAGAAGAGGCTGTCGCGGTGAGGTGAAGCTATGCTCCGTGGACTGTACACGTCAGCGTCAGGCATGCTGGCGGATCAGCGCCGGCTCGATGTGGTGGCGAACAACCTGGCCAACGCCAACACTGCCGGATTCAAGCGGGAGACCACTGTCTCGAAGCCTTTCTCCCAGTTCTTGATTGAACGGGTGAACGACCGGGATCCCCTGACCAAGGCTGGCACCACACAGGTGGGCCTCCTCGGAATCGGCACCTATGTGGGAACCACGGCCGCACGGCTCACGAACGGCGCACTGACTCCCACCGGAAACACGCTTGATGTGGCCATTGCCGGCGATGGATTCTTCGCGGTGGAGACGCCCGTTGGGGTGCGGTACACTCGCCAGGGCAGCTTCCTGGTAAATGCTGAAGGAACGCTGGTAACTCCGGAAGGCTACCCGGTTCTTGTCGACGGCAGCCCGGTGACGGGGAGTTCGGAAGGAATGTCCATCACGCCGACAGGCGAGGTGCAGGACGGAGGGCCGACGCTGGGGCGGCTCACCGTCGTCACCAGCCAGGAGCTCGGGGCGATGCGCAAGGAAGGCAACGGCCTCTGGGCGCAGTCCGGAGCTGGCGAACCGGCGTCGCTGGTGACCCCCGCGAACGGAGCGGGAACCTACACCCTGCGGGTTGGCTATCTGGAGGCATCGAACGTCGAAGCGGTCACAGAGATGGTCGACATGATCAACACCATGCGTTCCTATGAAGCCAACCAGAAGGCCCTGCAGGCTCAGGACCAGACCTTGCAGCAGGCGGTTACCGAAGTAGGGCGAGTTGGGTAGACGTGAGGCTGGACCTCTTCGGAGGAGGCCTCCCAAAGCAGCTCCCGACTGACAGAGGGAGCTGACCTTGCCATGGGGAGGTTTTTGCTTTGATCAGGGCGCTTTACTCTGCGGCTACGGGCATGCTGGCCCAGCAGACCAATATGGACACGGTGTCGAACAACCTGGCCAACATTAACACGGCCGGGTACAAAAAGACGAGAGCAGAGTTTCAGGACCTGCTCTACTCGCAGCTGCCCGCCCCCGCACGTGGGGAGACCGCGGGTATCTCTGTGGGCCACGGGGTGCGCCTGAGCAGCATCCATCGCATCTTTTCGGGCGGAGGCCTGCAGGCCACGGGCAACGAGCTCGATGTGGCCATTCAGGGCAACGGCCTCTTCCGGGTGCAGCAGGCCGACGGCAGCATCGCCTACACCCGCGACGGCTCCTTCCACCTGGATGACCAGCGGCGCCTTGTCACATCGGCCGGGGATCTGGTGCTGAGCTCGACCGGACCGATCACCGTGCCATTTGAGGCCGGCGACCTCGAGGTTACCTCCGACGGCACCATCCGCTATACGGACCCTGCCCTGCTGGCGAAGCCGGGAGAAAGCGCCAATGCCATGGTCAAGCTCGATCAGCTCTCCATGGCCGTGTTCGCAAACCCGGCCGGGTTGGAGGCGACGGGTGACAACCTGTGGCGGGAAACAGCGGCCAGCGGCGTTGCCCAGACCGTGAATCCCGGCGACAAGGAAGCTGGGCGGCTGGTGCAGCGGTATCTTGAAGCCTCCAACGTACAGGCGGTTGAAGAGATGGTCAGTCTAATCATGGCGCAGCGGGCCTACGAGATGAACTCCAAGGTGGTTCAGAGCGCCGATGAGATGATGAGCCTCGCCAACAATCTGCGAAGGGGGTAGGCTAAGCTATGTTACGCGTCGGAACTGACAAGCCGGCAGCTGCGGCAAACGCCCCTGGGAGAGACAGGCTCAAGGAGGTCGCCCAGGAGTTCGAGGCGGTTTTCGCGGAGCTAATTCTCAAGCAGGCACGCACGTCGAGCCGTGCTCTCAGCGAAGAGAAGCCCGGCTTCGGCCGCGATACCTACGAATCGTGGCAAGACCAGGAACGGGCAAGAGCCATTGCAGCATCGGGTGGATTAGGGCTTGCCGAGATTCTTTACCGGCAGCTGCAGCAAAGCGCAGCTCAACAGATGCCGCGCTAGCCGTGTCACCAAGGCCGACCGCCCGGTCGGCCTTTTCTCATGCCCACCCAGCCCCCGAAGGAGGATGATCCGCCAAAAAGCGGAATACTAGGCGGTAAACCTGTCCAACCGGAGGGACATCATGCTCGACGTAAAGCAGATCATGGAGATCATACCCCATCGGCAGCCCATTCTGATGATCGACCGCATCCTGGAGATGGAGCCGGGCAAGCGGGCCGTGGGGATCAAGAACATATCGGCCAATGAACCGGTTTTCGCCGGCCACTACCCGGGCAACCCCATTTTCCCCGGCGTGCTTATTATTGAAGCCATGGCTCAGACCGGAGCTGTGGCGCTCATGTCCCAGCCAGAGTACGCCAACAAGGTTCCCCTTTTTGCGGGGATCGACGACGCCAAGTTCAAGCGCCCCGTGGTCCCCGGCGACCAGTTAAGGCTGGAAGTGGAGATTGTCACTGTGCGGCGCGGCCTCGGTATCGGCGCCGGCAAGGCCTATGTCGGCGAAGAACTGAAGGCAGAGGGCACGCTCAAGTTCGCGCTGGTCGACGCCAGCCAGATGAAGTAACATATCCTGGGGCAACTAGCTTGACACAACCTCTCGCCGATGGTATCTTACTTACAGCTTAATACCTCTTATCCAGAGAAGCTGAGGGACTGGCCCTATGAAGCTTCGGCAACCCGCCCGTCGTCCAGAGGGCAAGGTGCCAATTCCAGCCGGCCTTGGTGGGCCGGGGCGATAAGAGCGAAGAGACGCCATGCTAAACCCTCTTCGTTTCTGGAGAGGGTTTTTTGTATGCCCGGCGTCACATCATAGGAACCGACACCAAAGGAGGCAGAGCAGATGACCGAGCGCCGCGGACGTTACGTCTTCACGTCGGAGTCGGTAACGGAGGGCCATCCCGACAAAATGGCCGACCAGATTTCCGATGCCGTATTGGACGCTATGCTGCAGAAGGATTCTAAGGCTCGCGTCGCGTGCGAAACCCTGCTGACGACCGGTCTTGTGGTCGTGGCGGGCGAGATCACCACCGACGCCTATGTCGACATCCCCAACTTGGTCCGGGACGTCGTTCGGGACATCGGCTACACCCGCGCCAAGTTCGGCTTTGACGCCACCACTTGCGGCGTGATCACCGCTATTGACCCTCAGAGCCCGGATATTGCCCAGGGCGTTGACGTGGCCATTGAGGCCCGCGGCACCACCCACGAGAAGGAACTGGAGATCGGCGCCGGCGACCAGGGCATGATGTTTGGTTTCGCCTGCGACGAGACTCCGGAGCTTATGCCCATGCCCATCGCCATGGCCCACAAACTGGCCCGCCGGCTCGCCGTGGTCCGCAAGAACGGTACCCTTCCCTACCTGCGGCCCGACGGCAAGACCCAGGTCACCATTGAGTACCTGGACGGCAGGCCCGTTCGCGTCGACACCGTCGTCGTCTCCACCCAGCACGACCCCGATGTCACCCAGGAGCAGATCCGCAAGGACATCATCGAGCATGTGGTGGCGGAGACCGTTAACCAGCAGCTGCTCGACGACAACACCAAGTACTTCGTCAACCCGACCGGCCGCTTCGTAATTGGCGGCCCGCAGGGCGACACGGGCCTCACCGGCCGCAAGATCATTGTCGACACCTACGGCGGGTACGCTCGCCACGGCGGCGGCGCATTCTCCGGCAAGGACCCCACCAAGGTTGACCGTTCGGCCGCCTACGCAGCTCGCTGGGTAGCCAAGAACGTGGTCGCCGCCGGCCTCGCCGCCCAGTGCGAGATTCAGCTGGCGTACGCCATCGGTGTGGCCCATCCAGTCTCAGTGCTGGTGACCACTGCCGGCACCGGCGCCATCAGCGACGACCAGATTGCCGCCCTGGTCCAGAAGAACTTCGACCTCCGTCCGGCCGCGATTATTCGCGACCTCGGCCTGCGCCGGCCGCTCTACCGGCAGACGGCTGCCTACGGCCACTTCGGCCGTCTCGACCTGGACCTGCCTTGGGAGAAGACCGAGCGCGCGGCGGAACTGCGCCGCCAAGCCGGCCTCGCCGGAGCATAAGAAGCTATACGAAGACCCGTCGCCACAACTTGGCGGCGGGTCTTTTTCACCTCCTCGACCACGTCACATAGACTGGCAGAACCACTTCCTGCGAAAAAGGGGGCTGCCGCCTGTGACATGGCTGCTCGAACAGCCGAGTGTGTGGGTGCTTCTGGCCCTGGCCGCCTATGGACTGTTCGCCGCCGTAGGGCAGTTCTTTGACCGCCTCGCTCGCCTCAACGAGCCGAGGTCGCCCGACCTGCTGGTGGTAGTACGTAACAGTGAAGCAGAGATCGAGGGAATCGCGAGGGACCTGTGCAAAACCAACTCGCGAGTGACCTTTGTGGACTGGGCTTCGTCCGACCAGACGCCCGTGGTTCTCGATCGGCTGGCTCGAATCGAAGCAGGCCTGGCGGTGATCCAGCTGTCCGACGCACAGGCCACCTCCCATGGCTTGGGCACACTGGTAGGGGATCTGGCTCCTGTGGTCCTGGTGATGGACCTGCGCCGGGAGACCGACATGCGCACCGTCCTGAAGGAATATGGTCTGTCCTGGAAATAAAAGGGAATCAAATGCCGTTTGGCGAATACCCCCCTGCAAAGGGGGGCTCTTTGTGCTCGGAACGGTCATACGCGGCATTGTTGAACTGCTTTGGCCGCCGCTTACAGAGTGTTTGCTCTGTGGGACGCCGTTTGGCGAACAGGGTGAGGAGCGGGGCGTCTGCAGGGGCTGCTGGTCCAGCATGACCTTTCCGCGCGACCTTCCCAGGTGCTCCAACTGCGCCAGACCTGTATCGGAGCCGAGCGACCTCTGCTGGGACTGTGCCGGCGGCTCGCCGTTCGGCTGCGTCTACGCCCTGGGTTTGCACGCGGGGCCATTGCGGGAATCGATCCACCATCTCAAGTTCGCGGAGCGCTCTATGCTCGCGGAGCCCTTGGGTCGCCGTCTTGGAATGAAGATTCAGACGAGGTATAATTGCATTGTCCCTGTCCCCCTGCACCGGAGCCGGCGGAGAGAGCGGGGCTATAATCAGGCCGCCCTGATTGCCCGGGGCATAGCCGGGGTGATTGGAACTCCAGTGGAAGAGGAAGGGCTGGTGCGCCTGAGAAGCACGGGGCATCAGGCCAAGCTGCATCGGGGTGAACGCATGCGCAACCTTGCCGGGGCCTTCGGCGTGAAGTCGCCGACTCCCCCATGGTCTGGCCGGTCCGTGCTCCTGGTGGACGACGTGCTGACCACAGGCACCACGGCCGCTGCCGCTGCGGGGGTGCTCTGGCGCAGCGGGGCTTGCCAGGTCGACCTGGCAGTGCTGGCGGTCTCCACAAAACCGGCGAAGGCGAATGTGCAAAATGCCCCTTAACGAGTGGGGAAGTGGAACCGATACTTCAGGTGAACGGATCAGGTCACCAAAGTTTCAGGTGACCCGGTCAAGGGGGGGGTTCGCGGTGAAGATAAACAACGTGCCCGGAGTGATGGGGGCCTACCAGCAGTCCAGCGTCCGGAAGGCAACCAAGGGGCCGGATGCCGCGGCGCCCGCGAAGAGCGACGGCGTCGTTCGGTCGAAGGAAGCCGTCGAATTCCTGGCCTTGAAGGACAAGCTTAACCAGGGCTCCGAGGTCCGGCGCGAACGCATTGAGGAACTGCGCCGCCAGATTGAAGCCGGTACCTACCGGCCCGACGCCCGTGAGGTAGCAGCCAAAATGCTCAAGGCTCGGGTGTTCGACGACCTCGCATAACCAACAACAGCGCGGGAGACGGCGGTGGCCCGTGGGACCCGCCGTCTTTCTCATGCCCTTTTTTGGGCCTACCACAAGGGGGAGCACGCCATGGAGTCGGAGCGACTGGCCCAACTGCTTGCCGTCATGGAAGAACAGGTGAAGGTCATGAGCGACCTCACCGCCCTTAGCAAGAAGAAGTCGCAGCTGCTGGTCGGCGGTAACCTCGACCAGTTGGATATTCTCTTGCGCGGTGAGCAGGCCCTGATCTGGCAGATGGGCAAGCTCGAGGAGAAGCGGTTCACCCTGCAGGTAGATCTGGCGGCACAGTTGGCGATTCACCCAAGCCAGCTGACGCTGGAACAGCTGGTAGCCGCCGCGCCAACCGACTACGGTGATCGCTGTCAGGCCGTGGCCGAGCGCTACGGTGCGGCAGCCACAGACCTGACCCATGCCAATCAGCTCAACACTGAACTGGTGCAGCAGGCTATGGCGTACGTCGACTTCTCACTGCAACTCCTGGGGGCAAGGGGTCCGTCCACCGCTCAGGTCTACTCAGCGCGGGGCAACCGCGGCGGACAGGATGCAAAGTTGCGGCGGCTAGATAACCGGGTGTAGGGAGGGTTAGGGCCGATGTCCACGTTCAACAGCTTGTACACCGTGCGTTCCGGCCTTGACGCAGCACGCCGCGCGCTGGATGTGGTGGGGCAGAACATTGCCAACGCCAGCACAGCGGGATACTCACGGCAAGAGGTCTCCTTTGTCGCCGCAGAACCGGGCCAGGTGATCAACTCCGCCGGCCGCGGCATCAGCGACGCAAATGTACTGCGGTACCGCGACGAGTTCCTCGACCGGCAGTACCGGAATCGGGCCGGCTCTCAGGGGTACTTCGACACGCTAAGCACCCACCTGGCCCAGGTGGAGGAGATTGTGGGCACTCTCGCGGACGGAAACGTCCGCACGGCGCTAGGTGCTTTCTTTACCAGTTGGGACAACCTTGCCCTTCGCCCCTCGGACCCGGCGCTCCGCCGCCAGGTGGTTTCGGCGACGGAGGAGTTCCTGGCCCAGGCCCGTGCCACTTTTGACGACCTCGCCCGGACTCGTTCGGAGTTGGATGAGGCGATTCGCGACAAGGTGGGCGACATTAACTCGGCCACCCAACAACTGGAGGCCCTAAATCAGGCCATTGTTTCGGAGAAGAACAACCCGCAGAAGACCAATGAGCTTCTGGACCAGCGGGATCGGCTGCTGGACAGTCTGGCCAAACTGGCCGGCACCAGTAACGTTCTGCATAACGACGGGACCGTGACGGTCTTCCTCGGGTCGCTCCCGATTGTGGACCCCAACGGTTCCTTCCCGATTGATGCGGCTGCCGCAATGCAGACCATTGGGGCCGTGGCGCCACTGACTGGTTTTACCCAGGAGACTACCCGCCTGACGTGGAACGGGACGACCAACTCGGTCACCCCCACGTCCGGCGAGATTGGCGCGCTGCTCAGCCTGCGGGACAAGGCTGTGCCGGAGCAGATGCAGTACCTTGACAACCTGGTTCGTACCCTGGCTACGCAGGTGAACACCCTGCACATGGCTGCGGACAAGAACGGAAACCCCTTGCCGGCCGCCATGCAGGTGCCCATTTTCACCTCAAGCAGCGGAGCCGCGACGCTGGGCACCGGGTGGATGGACATCGCCGTGAACCCCGCCCTCAAGGCCGATCCGTCGCTACTTGTGGCAGGTGACACGCTGCTTGCCCCGCCAGCGCCCCCGGCGGCGCCCACCAGCCCGCCCGCCCCCAGCGACGGCGAGCGGGCCCTGAAGATTGCCAGGCTGCGCGACGCCAAGATTCTGACCGGGGCCCCAGTGGGCACAAGTCAGGTCACGGCGGGTGAGTACATGCGGTCGGTCTCGTCCGTTCTGGGCCTGCAGCTACAGCAGGCGGTGCGCAAGGGGGACGCTGCCGGGCTGCAGGTGGCTCAGGCCGAGAAGTACCGGCAGTCTGTCTCGGGCGTGTCCATAGATGACGAAATGACCAAGATGATTCAGTTCCAGCAGGCTTACAACGCCGCCGCCCGGGTGATGACTACCCTGGACGAAATGCTGGACATTATGATTAACCGCACCGGCGTTGTGGGACGGTAGGAGGTAGGTGTCCGTGCGAGTCACTAACCAGATGATGGCATCCAGTTCGCTAGCGCACATAAACGCGCTGCGTTCACGGACAGCCGCACTGATGGATCAGATCTCATCAGGGGAGCGAATCACCCGGGTGTCGGAAGATCCCGCCGCCGGCGCGGCGGCCATGAGGGTCAACAGCCGGTTTGAGGTTATGAAGCAGTGGAGCACGAACCTGGACGATGCAAAGACCTGGGTGCGGGCTACGGAGTCCGCCGTCACTGACGTCAGTAGCCTGCTGACAAAGGCGAAAGACCTGGCCATCACCGCATCAAACGATACGCTTTCTCCCGAAACGCGCCAGCAGATAGCTCCTCAGGCAGACCAGCTGCTTCAGGACCTATTGGCGGCGCTCAATGACCTCGAGCCCAACGGGGCTTTGTTCGGCGGCTTCCAGACGTCCGGCAAGCCTTTCTCCGTCGACCTTACTACAGGCACTGTGACCTATAGTGGCGACAGTGGCGACATGCAGCGCGATGTGGGGCCTGGCGTAACCCTGGTGGCCAACATGCATGGGAACCGTGTGGACAACTGGGCCAGCGGTAACAACATGCTGACCACCGTGTGGAATCTTTCGCAGGCCCTCAAGGCGGGCGACGGCGCCGCTGTACGGGCTACCATGACCAATCTCGAGACTGCGCGGCAAAAGACGGTCTCGCTTCGTGCCGAAATGGGCGCCCGTGACCAGCGGATTGAACACCTCGAGTCCAAAATGGCAGACACGCTGCTGCAACTGGAGAACATGTTGGAGCAGGCGCAGGGCGTGGACATGGAGAAAGCAATCATGGACCTGACCAGCGCAGAGACAACATACCGGGCGGCCCTACAGGTCGGTGCCCGGGTAATGCCTCCGACGCTGGCCGATTTCCTGCGTTAGTTTGGAGGCGTTGCTCCCATGGAGGTTGCCGCTCAGATTTCGGCTGAGGACAAGGCATTCGAGTTTTCGCCGGGGCTGTTTGGTTTCCCCGAGTCGAAGCGGTATATTGTCACCGATATTCCCGGTGGCGGTGACATTATTAAACAGATGATCTCGCTGGACGAGTCGAACCTTAGCTTTACTCTTGCTTACCCTTACGCGTTCTTCTCCGACTACGCGCCTGACATTCCTGATGCCGACCTGCAGGATCTCGGCGCGGAGCGGCCCGACCAAATTCTGGTGATGGTACTGGTCAGTGTGCCTGAGCAGTTCAAGGACGCGACAGTAAATCTGAAGGCCCCCATCGCGTTCAACCCTTTTACCCGCAAGGCACGCCAGATCATTCTGGCCGAGGACCGCTATTCGACTCGCCAACGCCTTTTCAGCGCCCAGTAACACCCCGAAGGAGGCGAGCCGAT
>Ga0196971_1000342_pt1 | contig 40254 bp, 31 predicted proteins | sample S1v_1013CmetaG_FD_148660 | JGI IMG/M metagenome (GOLD analysis project Ga0196971, IMG submission 148660) | Soil microbial communities from Anza Borrego desert, Southern California, United States - S1+v_10-13C | ecosystem: Environmental > Terrestrial > Soil > Desert | place: USA: California...
TTTGTGATCTGTCCCGGCCTTGAATATACTTCATCTTCAGCACCACCCTCAATAATCCTGTTATATCAATTATGCCATATTTCATAGCGTCTCAGGTGTTGCTGCGACTGACTTTTCGGACAGTCTGGCCATATATGATTATACAACCACAAAGTTTAGTTAAACTGGACATTGTGGTTTTTTATTTTGTTTTTGAGAGAGGGTGAGAATCCTCAAACAATGGCGATTGGTATGTATAAATAGAATAGGCTTCTGTTTTAGCCAGAAGCCTGTAGAAAATAAACGTTATACTAAAGAAATGAAAATATCAATGGTTTGATTTCCCAGCTTATCCAAATCACTATGATATACCTCAAAATCACAAGCATATTTTCTTGGCAGGTCCATTGTCCAAATCTCGGACCAGGTTTTAGCCACTGCTTCCTGGGGATTACCATATGACGTAAATTTGGCATATTTCCCTGCACTTATTGTTTTACTCACCAATGGAGAGGAAAGGCTATCAAAACCGTTTACTTCGCAGCAAGTTAAGAAGCTATACGGTTTGGTAAAATTACCTTCATAATCGGTATACAGACCAATAGTGGTTTGATCTGACTTATTGGGTACGGAGCTGTAATGGCCTTTGCACATAAAGTCCTGCCATAGAGCTGCAATGTCCTGGACGGCTTTCATATTTTCGTTTGTTGTTTTAATTTCTAAGCCCACGACGTTTTTTTGATCCAGATTGACCAGTGAATATTTCATTATAAAACCTCCTTGTTTGATACTTTTATTATAGAGGTTCAAACATGACAGCAGTATGTCATGTTTGGATATGTGATTTACTTTATTTTGGATAGTGTTCATATGTGTCTTGTATAACAGGTAATGAACAGAAGACAAACAATCTCTGTGGCAATATGGTCTCAATAATTATTGAATAAGTATGGAAGTCCTATAGTTTTAAAACAATCAAAAAGAAAAGATATTTTCAAAATTTGCTTGAAATTGGAAATGGAATGTACTAAAATAAAGTTATTAAGTAAAACCTCCGTAAATTTTAAAATATACGGAGGTTTATAATAAGGTGATAAAGTGAAATCATATAAAATTAAAATTTTAAATGACATAATAACTATGTCCAATGGCTATATTTCTGCTAAAGAATTAACTGAAGCGGGGTTAAGCAGTTATGACATATCACGTTTTATAGAACTAGATTATATTGATAAAGTGAAGAGAGGACTCTATAGAAAATGTAATGCGGATGATGAATACAATGAGATGGTTGAAGTGAGTAAAATCGTTCCCAAAGGATTTATTTGTTTGCTTTCGGCATTAACATACTATGAATTGACTACATATATCCCATCTGAATATCAGATTGCTGTACATATGAATGCTCATAAGACGAAGCTTCCGGGGTATCCGCCAATAAAACTGTATTTTTTCTCCGATGACCGCTTTAATACAGGTGTTAGTAGTATTAAGATATCCGGGAATAAAGTAAACATATATGACGTTGAAAAAACACTCTGCGATTGTATTTTTTATCGTAATAAGATAGGTACTGATATTGTAAAGGAAGCACTGGATAACTACATAAAAAGAAAGAGTAAAAATATACCCCGTCTACTTGAATATGCAGAAAAGCTGAGAGTCAAAGCTACTTTGAAAACATATCTGGAGGTATTGATATGAGCAAAGAGATTAAGGATATGTCTGCATCGGTAAGGACCAGGCTTCTTACCATTTCAAAATCTCAAGGGAAACCCTTTGACCAGATAATGATTTTATATATGTTGGAACGGCTTTTATACCGGCTTTCCATATCAAAATACAGGCCTAACTTTATATTAAAAGGCGGATTGCTGTTGTATGTGTTAGCTGAAGAAAAATCGAGGCCGACAAAGGATATAGACTTCCTGGCAAGACAGATTTCAAACGAGATTAATAATATTGCACAAGTCTTTATAGATATATGTCAAATAACATGTAATGATGGATTAAAATTCGATGGAGAAAATATAATTGCTGAAAACATAAAAGAAGATGCTGATAATCAAGGTGTAAGAGTTAGGATAAACTGTTACCTGGGACAAGCTAAAAAAACACTTCAGATCGATATTGGGTTTGGTGATATTATTATACCAAAGGCTGAGGAGATGGATTATCCGACAATTCTAGAAATGGACTGCCCCGATATACTTGTTTACTCTGTTGAATCTGTAATTGCTGAGAAGTTTGAGGCTATGGTTTCTTTAGCCCAAGCGAATAGCCGTTTGAAAAGGTTTGATAAGGGTATCTACTACATACCAAAGATGACTGCATTTGGGCCATCTAAACTTAACCCAATGCAGGTATTTATTGAAACCTACATAAAAAAAGGTATGAATGTATTTGGTTATGAAACAGGACCATCATTATTGAATCAAATGGGCTTGACAGCACAAATTCCTAAGTACCGCTATTTTGCTACCAATAGATATCAAAGGTATGGAGATCATGTTGATACTAAGCTAAAGGTAGTTTTACGCCGATCAGTAATGAATATTAGTGTAGAGACAAGGCCTTACCTGCAATTGTTGGATGCTCTGGAGAATAAAGATAAAACCCCAATAGATGCAGAGAATGCGCAGGAGCAATTAGCAAGATTTGCAGTACAGAACAATATTGACTTTAGAAAGCTGATAGCTTATGCAAAGAAATACTATACTAAGGAGGTTATCTGGCAGATAGCAGAATTGGCTGCCAGTATGGAAAATGAACCTGCACTTGGATAGAGATGCTTTTGAAGCTCTCCTTTTACATGTCCAGGAAAGAGCAGGCATAAGAGCAGATATACTTGAAAAGGACTATTATGTTACATTGATGCTTAAAGAACTCGCTGCTAATCAAAGTGAACTCCATGCTTATTTAAAGGGTGGCACCGCACTTTACAAGACTCTCGGAAATATCAGAAGATTTTCTGAAGATATAGATTTAACAGTTGAAACCAATGATTGTGCAAGCTAAACACAAGCAGCAAAACGCTATTTACTGTTAGCGAACCAACAGAACTAATGGGTATAAGCCCGATTATTTATGAACTTGCAGGTGAAGAGCAAAAGGAAATACTAGAAAACACTTTTGATGTAGCACCTTTTGAGATAGGAATTGTAAAACTGTTAATGCGGTCCGAGGGGTTGAATCCCTCTCTCTACTATAAAGAATTTAACTGCTGAAAAAGCAGTTCTTTGTTTTTGGTGAACTGCAAATAATGTTGCAAAAGAAATAAGTTTACAAGATTACAACCTGGCACGGCAACTTTTAGATGTACTTCCCATAGTATTACAATTATCTGTTAGAAGAAGGAATTTTAATGGTGATAGAGAATACTAATCGTAGTAAATTATGTCTAAAATTTACTATAGTATGTTAACCGAATAAAGGAAGGTGGATATTCAGTTAATGAAAAATAAATTACACGATGGACATAGACAAAGAGTAAAATCGAGATATTTATCAGAAGGGCTGGATGCATTTGAAGACCATCAGGTATTGGAAATGCTTCTTTTCTTCTGTATACCAATGAAAGATACCAATGAACTAGCTCATAGAATGATACGTGAATTCGGTTCTCTGTCTGCATTGTTTGAAGCTGATTCAAAGGACATTTGCAAGAGATGTGAGGTAAGTGAAAATACAGCGGTACTGGTATCTTTGATTCCTTCATTGGCAAGAAGGTATTTCAAAGGTAAGTGGGGGGACAAGCCTGTTTTAGATAGCTCCACAAAAGCCGGAGAATATGTAATATCATTATTCACAGGAAGGACCTATGAGAATTTTTTTGTCATATGTTTGGACACCCAAAACAGAGTAAATTATTCTGCACTCATACAAGAAGGTACAATTAATGAGGCAGCAGTTTATCCAAGATTGATAGTAGAAACTGCACTCAGACATCAAGCTAGTAGTATAATATTGGCACACAATCATCCAGGAGGCAGCTTGCAGCCATCAAAAGAAGATATTGAGGTTACAAAAATGATAGTAACTGCTACTGAAGCGATTTCAATTAATGTAGTAGATCATATCATTGTTGCCGGTGAAAAATACTATAGTTTTGCTGAAACAGGTTTAATCGGGAAATAATCTTAATTGTAAATTTCGGAGGTTCAAATGTCCTGCATATTTTGTGATTACCTAATTAGTAAGAATTACATAGCTGAGAATGAACTAGCATTTGCTATTTACGATAACTTTCCTGTGGGCAAGGGGCATGTGCTAATAATACCGAAGAGGCATTTTGCTGCTTTCTTTGATGCTACAAGTGAGGAAGTATCGGCATTTTATGATTTAGTAAGCCTAATAAAGAAATTGCTTGATGAAGAGCTTAAGCCTGATGGTTATAATATTGGAATTAATATTGGAGAAGCTGCGGGGCAGACAATATTTCATCTTCATATACACGTTATTCCAAGATATAGCGGTGATGTTGAGAATCCCAGAGGCGGTATAAGAAAATTTAAGAAGCCTCTTGTGGAATACGATGGCTAAAAAGTATTACGAGGGGATTATAAAATGGTTAGATATAATTTGCTGAATAATAAGGATTATAATCGTAATTGTGTGACTGGTGATAAGGATTATCTATATGATAGGCTTAAAGAATCAATTGCGAAGGCAAGAAAAGTAGATATAATAGTTGCTTTTCTTATGGAGTCAGGAGTTAGGTTATTGGTAGAAGATCTTAAGGAAGCCGTAGATAAGGGTATGGTATTAAGAATTTTATGCGGAAATTATCTTAATATCACACAACCTCAAGCCCTATACCTCCTTAAGAGTGTATTAGACGATAAAGTTGATTTGCGCTTTTATAATGTTCCTAATAAATCCTTTCATCCTAAAGCGTATATTTTTGAGTATGTGGATAATGGAGAGATATTTGTTGGCTCATCCAACATGTCTCGCTCTGCTCTAACAGAAGGTATAGAGTGGAATTATAGAATTTGCTCAGATACAAGTCCCGAGGATTATTATCATTTTAAGCAATCCTTTGAGGACCTTTTTCTTAATAAGTCTATTATTGTCGATGATAATGAGATGAGGAAGTATTCTAAAAAGTGGAGGAGACCAAAGCTTTTTGAAGATTTGGAAAAACTGGAGGATAGCAATTCAAAAAGTGATAGATTCGAATATTCAAAAGTAGCAGCACCTAAGCCAAACTATGTAATCAATTCAGAGGATACTGATGAAAGTAAACTTATAGAATATCCTTGTCCGATAGGCCCACAAATAGAAGCACTATATGAATTGAACAGGTCTAGGCTTGAGGGTTGGGATAAAGGGATAGTTGTTGCAGCTACAGGTGTAGGGAAGACTTTTCTAGCAGCTTTTGACTCAAAAGGATACGATAAGGTACTTTTTATTGCTCACAGAGAAGAAATACTTATTCAGGCAGAAAGTACTTTTAAATGTGTAAGGCCGGAAGCAATTACAGGCTTTTTTTGCGGAGACAAGAAGGATAAAAATTGCGATATACTATTTGCAACTGTTCAGACATTGGGACAAAAGGATTATTTGAACACTGAGTATTTTTCAAGAGATGTATTTGACTATATTATTATTGATGAGTTTCATCATGCAGTAGCAGAGAGTTACAAGAACATTATAGAATATTTTAGGCCAAGGTTCTTGCTTGGACTTACAGCAACACCTGAAAGACTTGACAGCCAGGATGTATTTGCTTTATGTGATTATAATCTCATTTATGAAGCTAGATTAAAGGAGTCTATAAATAAGGGATGGCTTGTACCCTTTAGATATTATGGTGTTTATGATGAGACGGATTATAATAGTATTGACTATAAGAACGGTAAATATGATGAAAAGCAACTGGAACAGGTATTAAGCATTAATTGGCGAGCTGAGCTTATATTGCAGCACTATCTCAAATATAACAGCCGAAGAGCACTAGGCTTTTGCTCTGGTAGAGGTCATGCAATTTATATGGCTGAATATTTTGTGAAGCATGGCATTAAGGCATATGCTGTTATAAGTGGGAGTATTTCTGCGACTGATAATGATTCAAGGAACAGAAGAAAATCATCGTATGTATTAGAGAGGAAAGATGCTTTAGAAAAATTAAAAGCTGCAGAGACCAGGATAATTTTTTCTGTTGATATATTTAATGAAGGACTTGATATTCCTGAAGTAGATATGGTTATGTTTCTCAGGCCTACAGAGTCACCAATAGTATTTTTACAGCAGTTGGGTAGAGGACTTAGAAAAAAAAGCAATAAAAAATATGTGAATGTACTGGACTTTATTGGTAACTACAAGAAGGCAAATCTTATTCCGTTTTTACTTTTAGGAGATGAAAAAAATATAGCAAAAAAAACGAACATAATTCATTTACCAGATGAAGATGAATATCCGGAAGGTTGTTTTGTTAGTTTTGATTTTAGGTTAATTGATCTTTTCAAGCGAATGGCAAACGATCAGAAAACTGTCTTTGATAAGCTAATAGCTGAATACTATAGAATCAAGGAAAACTTTGGAGATAGGCCAATGAGGTTGCCTATGTATACTCATTTGGATAAAGAAATTTATTCTGCAATCTGTGCAAAGAAGGAACTTAATATTTTCAGAGACTATATTTCCTTTCTGAATAAGATTGGTGAGTTATCGATTGATGAAAAGGCACTGGTAGGTACAAAAGCACATGAATTTCTAAAGGAATTGGAAAATACAAGCATGAGTAAATTGTATAAAATGCCGTTACTATTAGCCTTTTATAACAATGGTGAAATGAAGCTTGAAATCAGCGAAGATGATATACATGAAAGCTTTAGAGAATTTTATTCGCATGGTTCTAATGCAATAGACCTTTTGATGGATAGTAATACGAGAAATTATAAAGATTGGGGTAAAAAAGAATATGTAAGTCTGGCACGCAGGAACCCTATGCATTTTTTTATGCGGTCGTCTCCGGACTTTTTCTATGAATCAGATAACAAGTTTTTTCTTACAGCGGAATTGAGTGAGTTTATAAGCAACCCTGCTTTTATTATGCATTTTAAGGATATTATTGATTATAGAACAAGGAAATTTTATAGGGAGAGACTTGAAAACAGAATAGATGACGATAACAGGCCGGTTTTAGAAGAAAACGAGAGTATTATAAGATTTGCATTAAGAGATGAATATGTAAATATTATGGCAATGACTACAGGGGGGGTTGAAGCAAAGTATAATTATCAGATATTGTCGTGCAAAAAGTCGCCTATATCAAATGAAAATGCACTATTTTTGTTGGATGCAAAAAAATCAGCTCCTATTTATGATCTTTCAGCAATTGGAAAGAAGTACTATTTATCTTTAACAGATAAACTAAGTGGTTATGTACAGGAATACGTTGCAAGAATTGATAGTCAGTTAAAAATAAAGGTTAATCCACAACTATTTAATCAATTATATGAAGAGGGTCTTTTCTCTATATGGACTCCGGAAGCACCGCTTAGATATTTTGAAGGGTGTGAAATAGGGTATTTAGTATTATATAGAGTTTTTATGCTAAAGCAAATTGTTTCAGAAGACTTGCTTGAGAAAGGCCGTAAAGGACGGAATTATAATTTTAGACTTAATGAGGAGGTTATTGTTGAAATTGATAGGCCTGTTATAAGTGATGAGAAATTTAATGAAATGAAAGATAATATAACAAGAATGCTTAGATCAAACAACTGGCTTTTATAGCCAAGTTTATTCATAAATTAATTCTGTGCCGGAGTGATATGTATGTATATAAATAAATCCCAAAAGTATGACAAGCTTATTCGAGACAAGATTCCTGAAATTATAGAATCAAAGGGTAATAAAGCTGTAATTGAAATTTCAGATAATGAAAAGCTTAAAGAATATCTTAATAATAAGCTTGTTGAAGAACTGGAAGAATACCAGGAAAGCGGCAGTGTTGAAGAGTTAGCAGATATAGTTGAAGTGATTTATGCTATATTGGATTATAATAATATTTCTATAGAACAATTTGAGAGGTTAAGGAATGTAAAAAGCTCTGAAAGAGGGGCATTTAAAAAGGGCCTCATATTAAAAGAAGTTATTGTATATAATGAAGATTGACATATAATAGAAACCTTCACTTTTGCTGCATTTGCCGCTTTTCTTTTGAATATCACATAAATGTTAAACTTTTATCCAAAACACAATTGCATTTATTTTCCATTAGTGGTAATATTAAAGCAGACGGAATTGTTAACGTTAACAATTTTTAAGAACTATGTGGAAATGCGTAAAAGATAACAGGTATTTTATTTGCAATTTGGTGATAACTTTTGCAGAGGTGGTTATGTTTATGAAAAAATTTATGGATGAAAACTTTCTGCTTAATAATCCCGCAGCTGTAGAGCTATATCATAACTATGCCGCTTCAATGCCGATTATTGATTATCATTGCCATATCAGTCCTAAGGAAATATACGAAAATAAACGTTTTGACAATTTAACCGAAGTGTGGCTAAACGGGGACCATTATAAATGGAGGTTGATGAGGATAAACGGGATCGATGAACGATACATAACCGGAGACGCCGAGGATTACAGCAAGTTTATGGCCTGGGCCGAAACAGTTCCGGCAGCTGTTGGTAACCCGGTTTATCACTGGACTCATCTGGAGCTGCAGAGATATTTCGGAATTTATGATATACTGAATGAAAAAACAGCCGCCGCCATATGGGATAAAGCCAATAAGCTGCTGAACAGCGATGGATTGAGCGTACAGAGTCTTATAAAAAAGTCAAACGTAAAGGTCATATGCACAACGGATGACCCTGTCGACTCGCTGGAATATCATATAAAGCTTAAGAATGAAGCCTGCCCGGATGTAAAGGTGCTGCCTGCGATGCGGCCTGATAAGGCGCTTCAGATAAACAGCGAGAGTTTTATACCGTGGATCGGGAAACTGGAGCAGGCGGCGGGCCGGGATATTGACAATTACGAGGACTTTTTATCAGCCCTTGAGGAAAGGATAATGTTCTTCCATTCCATAGGCTGCAGAATATCGGATCATGCAATTGACGATATGTATTATGAGGAAGCGGATATGGGCGAGGTCAGCAGCATATTCAAGAATGCAAGGTCCGGAAATAAAATAAGTAAAATCGAGGAATTGAGATATAAGACATACACCCTGAAGTTTTTCGCACGGAAATATGCTGAGTTGAACTGGGCAATGCAACTCCATATCAATGCATTAAGAAACACTAATTCCAAAATGTTCAGGGTTTTAGGCCCTGATTCAGGGTATGATTCAGTCAATGACAGCAGTGTGGCAGTTCCATTGTCGAAGCTCCTGGACTCCCTGGAAAAGGAGGGCTGCCTCCCAAGAGTGGTTTTATATACATTGAACAGCAAAGATAATTATGTTATTTCCTCATTGCTGGCGAATTTTTGCGGCAGTGGGATTGCCGGACAGCTTCAGTTCGGAGCTGCATGGTGGTTCAATGACAGTAAGGAGGGCATGGTTGATCAAATGAAAGCTCTTGCAAATGTGGGACTGCTAAGCCGGTTCGTGGGTATGCTGACAGATTCAAGAAGCTTTTTATCCTACACAAGACATGAATACTTCAGGAGAATATTATGCAATCTGCTTGGAGAGTGGGCAGAAAACGGAGAAGTACCGTATGATATGGAGCTTCTGGGTAAAATGGTGCAGGATATTTCCTATAACAATGCCAGGGACTATTTTGGGCTATAGGAAATATATTATAAACAATATCGAAGGTAAAGGGGGATAAGACTCTATAATGGGAATAACGATAAAAGAAATAGCAAAATTGGCGAAGGTTTCACATACTACAGTTTCCAGAGCATTGAATGACAGTCCCTTTATAAATCAGGAAACCAAGGATAGAATACTCGAAATTGCAAAGCGGCTCAACTATGTTCCAAACTTTAATGCTAAAAGCCTGGTGCTCCAAAAATCCCATAATATAGGGCTGTTTTTCTCAACCATAAGCAAGGGTACTTCTTCAAGCTTCTTTCATGAGACAGTCATTGGAGTGAACAATGTAATAAAAAACAAGTATAACCTGTCCGTTCAGGGGATAGATGATTATAATAACTACCTGTCTTTGGACAGCAGCCGGTTTGACGGCATTATCATAATGAGCCAGATGGATAGCGACAATGCATTCATTTATAAAGTGGTGGAAAAATCAATTCCCCTTGTGATATTGAACAGGGAGTCGAATATTGATTCTGTAGTAAATATACTGGCGGCAGAAAAGGAGGGAACTCACTCCGCGGTCAGATACCTGGTGGAAAACGGCCATAAGGATATAGCCATACTTGAAGGCAAAGAAGGTTTTATATCTACTGTTAATAGGAAGGACGGCTATCTTCAGGCTCTTATTGAGAACAAAATAGAAATAAGGCAGGATTACATGGTGGGTGGGAATTATGATATTGAAAGCGGGTATCAGGGCATGAAAAAGCTTTTAAGCCTGCCTGATGTACCGACTGCTGTATTCTGTTCCAATGACAACATGGCGGTAGGCGCTGTAAAGGCTGTTCATGAATCGGAGCGAAAAGTGCCTGAGGACATATCTATAATAGGTTTTGATAACAGTGAATTCTGTAAATATGTAACACCTGCGCTGACAACAGTCAAAAAGCCTATTAGGGAAATGAGTACGGAAGGCGCCGGAAGATTGATGGATATGCTGGAAGGTCATGAGGTCAAGGGAGAAAGGATCTATATTTCAACCGAGCTCATTGTCAGGGAGTCGGTTGCCTGCATAAAATAAAACAATTTTCATTTTATTGTTAACGTGTGCAAAAACCTTTCGAGTAGTTATCTATAGGGAGGTGAGAGTGTTGCTTGATGAATTCATAGATGTGTACCTTCAGAATTATCGCAGCTATAAGGACAAATGGAATTATGAAGACGGCTGCGTCCTGAAGGGTTCATGGGACTTGTACAGAAGTACGGGAGCGGAAAAATATAAGGAGTTTGTTCTGAGATATATTGACGGGTTTATTGACGGAGATGGAAATATCAAGGGTTATGATCCCCGGAGGCATCAATTGGATGATATAAACTCAGGGAAAGTCCTGTTTGACTTGTTTGGAGTTGTACAGGAATCACGTTTAATAAATGCAATAGAGTGCATGTACAAACAGATAAAAAGTCAGCCCAGGACAAAGGACGGTAACTTTTGGCACAAGGATATTTATCCCGATCAGGTATGGCTGGATGGTTTGTACATGGTAATGCCCTTTTACATAAAGTATGAAAAGAAGTTTAACAACAGCAGCAATATCCGGGATATTATCAATCAGTTCATCAATGTCCGCAAATATATGAAAAACGAAAAAACAGGTCTTTATTACCACGGATACGATGAGAGCAGACAGGAAGCCTGGTCGGATAAGGCAACAGGGGTATCCCCAAATTTCTGGGGGCGTGCCGAAGGCTGGTTCATGATGGCTTTGATTGATGTACTGGAAGAAATGAACGGTATGGCAGCGGAGTTCAAAGAGGAGCTTCTATATATGTTCCGTGAAGCAATAGACAGCCTGCTGAAATATCAGGATACAGCAACGGGTATGTGGTATCAGGTAATTGATAAAGGCCAGGCTGAAGGCAATTATCTTGAAGCCTCAGCTACGCTTATGATCGCATACAGCATCCTTAAAGGCTGCAGACTGGGTTTTCTGGAGCAGGAGTACAGACAATACGGGGAAAAAGCCTTTAATGGAACTGTTAATAAGTATCTGATACTTGACGGGAACAAGATATCGCTTGTAGGAATATGCAGCGTGGCGGGTCTGGGCAATTCACCCTACAGGGATGGCAGCTTCAAGTATTATATCTCGGAAAAAATAGTCTCCAACGACCCGAAGGGCGTGGGTGCATTGCTGATGGTCTATAGCGAGGCTATGCTGACTTGATTGATGCATACTTTTATCTGTCGGGTGTCAAGTTTAAGCTGCGGTCCAATTTATCCTTAGGAGGTGGTGCTTATGAGAGGGGCAAAAAATAAGAAACCAATGAGCTTCTGGGATCATCAGTGAAGTATTTATATAACTGATTAAAGGAGGAACAGTCAATGAAAAAGTATTTTGCGTTAATGCTGACCATTTTATTGCTGGCATCAATTTTTATAACATATATACCTGTCGCCGCCAGCAATCCTGTCACCTTAAGGTTCTCATGGTGGGGAGACGACACAAGACATAAAGCTACCCTTGAGGCAATCAAGCTTTTTGAAGCCAAATATCCCAACATTAAAATCAAGCCTGAATATGCCGGCTGGACGGGGTACCAGGATAAACAGACCACCCAGATAGCAGGCGGTACTGCTGCAGATGTGATGCAGATAAACTGGAACTGGCTGCCCGAATATTCAAGGGACGGAAACGGATTCTATGATTTGAACCAGGTAGCCAAGGAAGTAGGCTTGGAGAATTTTACAAAAGCCATGCTGGATACGGGTACGGTAAAGGGAAAGCTGAATGCCATACCTGTAGCCCTGACGGGAAGGGTCTTCTACTTCAACAAGACAATATATGATAAATTCGGCGTGCCCGTTCCCAAGACATGGAATGATCTGTTGTATGCACCGGCCAAGTTTGCATATGGCTATTATCCCATCGATTTAAGCGCATATGATGCATGGTTATTGGCAATGACCTATGTGGAACAGCGTACCGGCAAACAGTTTATAAGTAACGACGGGAAATTGGTATTTACCCAGGATGATATAAGAGTAGGATTGATGTTCTATAAAAACCTTATCGATAGGAAGGTTGCCGAAACCATACAGGTGAGGACCTCCGAAGGCGGCAACAGTCTGACCCCTGTGGCCCAGCTTCCCAGCTTCCTGGACGGAAAATATGCAGGGATATTTGAATGGACCAGCGCGATTAATAAGTCTGCAAGCCCGCTGGCAGAAAAGAAGATGGAAATGGTATGCGGATATTTACCCAAGGTAGCAGGCTTTAAGGATTCAGGAGCAATTATAAAACCATCCATGATGTTTGCGATCAATAAGAATTGCAAGTATGCAAAGGAAGCAGCCATGTTCCTGAACTTCATACTGAGTGATCCGGCAGGTGCTAAGGCAATGGGTACCAACAGAGGCATACCGGTAAGCAAAGCCGGCTTGGAGGCTTTGAAAGCAGGCGGCCAGATAACGGGACTTGAATATGAGGGCATACAGTACCTGATTGCAAATCCGGGAGTTCAATTAAGCCCATATACTGAGAATGCCAAACTGCAGTCTGTGTATCAGCAGACCATCGAGCAGCTGTCCTACGGCAAGCTTAATGTGGATGGAGCAGCCAAGTATATGTATGATAATGTACAGACGGTTCTGAAACAGATTGTGAAATAGGCAATGTTTGCTTAACCATAAATTTAAGAAATTGCATAATCCTAGGATTATGCAATTTCTTAAAGCATATTAACAAGGATAATACTAAACCCTTGTATATGCAAGGAGGGCTAAATGAAAAAGAAATATATAGGTTTATTATTTATAACACCCTGGCTTTTAGGTTTTGTGGTGTTTACGGTATATCCCTTCATTTCATCTTTTGTATTAAGCTTTACTGAATACAATATCATAGACCCCCCAAGGTTTGCCGGTTTTAGCAATTATGTAAACATGTTCACCCAGGACCCTGACTTTTGGAACTCAATGCTTGCAACCTTCAAATACGTATTTTTTACCGTTCCTCTTAAGCTGGCTTTTGCATTGTTTATAGCGTTTATCCTGAACTTTCAGTTAAAAGGGATCAGCCTATACAGAACAGCATACTATATACCTTCGATTTTGGGAGGCAATATCGCAATTTCAGTACTGTGGAGATTTTTATTTTCCACCGACGGCTTAGTAAACCAGTCTGTAGGTATTTTTGGAGTAGAGCCGCTGCCATGGTTTTCTTCAAGCTTTGGGGCAATGGTCACTATAAGTCTTTTAAGAATTTGGGAGTTTGGTTCTGCAATGCTGATTTTCCTAGCAGCTCTAAAAGAGATACCCACAGATCTGTATGACGCGGCTGCGGTGGACGGTGCAGGTAAAGCAAAGGTGTTCTTCAAAGTGACAATGCCGCTTTTGACACCCATAATTTTCTTTAATCTTGTCATGCAGATGATTCACGCGTTTCAGGAGTTCAACGGTCCATATATGATTACGGCCGGAGGACCCATGAAGGAGACCTATCTGTTTTCAATGCTTATTTATGATAATTCCTTCAAGTACTTCAATATGGGCTATGCCAGCGCCATTTCATGGATCTTGTTTGTAATTATCATGATTTTTACGCTTATGGTATTCAAATCCTCCAGCTACTGGGTATTCTATTCTGATGAGGCAGGTGAAAAAGCGAATGGATAGCGGAAACAAGCTTGCATATGAACAAAATTTCAAGCTGATGGCAAATAAGGAATATAAAAAAAGATTCATAAGAAGAAGGATCAATTTAATTATAAGATACACTATATTGACCCTTGTCGCATTTATAATGCTTTATCCCATCCTCTGGCTGATAGGCGCTTCATTTAAAAGCAACAGTGAGATATTCAGCTCAATAGGCTTTATACCCAAGAAAGTAGACTTTACACCCTATGTGAAAGGTTGGGTAACGGGCACCCAGTATACCTTTGCAACCTACTTCCTGAACACTTTCATGATTGTCATACCAAAGGTCATCGTAACAGTGATCTCCGTCGTCTTAACCGCCTATGGCTTTGCAAGGTTCAATTTCCCCTGTAAAAAGATACTTTTCGGTATATTGATATCAACTTTGTTTTTACCCCAGATAGTTACCAGAATACCTATGTACCTGCTATGGAATAAGCTCGGTATGCTGGACAGATTTGCACCTTTGGTGATTCCTTCAGCCTTTGCCGTTGATGCGTTTTTCGTATTCATGCTGATTCAATTTATGAGGGGAATACCCAGGGAGCTGGACGAGGCGGCAACCATTGACGGCTGCGGGCCCTTCAGGATCCTGATTGAAATAATAATACCCATACTCAAACCGGCCATCATATCTGTGGCATTATTCCAGTTCATGTGGACTATGAATGATTTCATGGGCCCATTGATCTATATATCGTCAGTCGAAAAATACCCTGTATCTATTGCGTTGAAAATGGCTATGGATACAACCTCCGGTACATTTGACTGGAACCAGATCATAGCAATGTCCATAATTGCTTTGATACCTTCAATCGTCCTGTTCATGTGTGCACAGAAGTATTTTGTGGAGGGGATATCCACCAGCGGGATAAAGGGATAAGAAGTGAGGCGGGGTGATGATTATGGTCAGACTGAGTATTGTTTCCATTACATCCAGGACTATATCTCTGGAGCTTGAAAATAAGGAATGCTTTTATACAAAAAACAGGATGTATCTATATATAAATGGAGTCAAATCAGGTGAAACAGGTACGAATGTTTTTATAATCAAGGACCTGAAGGCTGATTCGAAATATACTGTTTATGTTGAGGACAGTGTTACAAAAGAAAAAAGCAATGAAATCACTGTAACGACCAAAAGTGAGTCTATGGTTGTCAATGTAAAGGATTTCGGAGCAAAGGGCGATGGCGTAAAGGTCGATACAGCTTCAATCCAGGCAGCAATAGCGGCCTGCCGGCAAGGGGGGCGGGTGTTCTTCCCCGAAGGGACATACCTGGTATCCCCTATATTTTTAAAGAGCGATATCACCATAGAGCTTGGCAAGGATGCCAGATTGCTTGGAGAGAAGGATAGAGAAAAATATCCTGTCCTGCCGGGCCTTATTTCATCACATATAGCGGGCGAGGCTTATTATCTGGCTTCCTGGGAAGGAGAGCCGGCTGCTAGCTTTGCCAGCCTTATAACAGGGATTGCTGTAAAAAACGTAAGTATTACCGGCGAAGGCATTATTGACGGAAATGCAGATTATGATAACTGGTGGCATGACGTAAAGAACAAAATCACTGCATGGCGTCCCAGAACTATTTTCTTAAACAAATGTGAAAATATTCTGATTGAGGGAATCACCGTAACGAATTCCCCCTCATGGACACTGCATACTTTATTGAGTCAAAATATTAAAGTTGTTGGTGTCAATATTGAAAATCCAAAGGATGCGCCCAATACCGACGGGTTTGATCCGGAATCCTGCAGCAATGTACTGGTACTGGGAACAAGGTTTTCTGTCGGGGATGACTGCATCGCAATAAAGTCCGGCAAATTCAGTACAAGCAGAAAGTATTTTGCTCCATCTTCAGATATTTATATAAGAAATTGCCTTATGGAGTTTGGGCATGGCGCAGTAGTAATCGGAAGTGAGATGTCCGGCGGTGTCAGAAATGTATATGTTGAAAAATGCATGTTCAGCAGCACCGACAGGGGGATCAGGATAAAAACAAGAAGAGGCAGGGGAGATACCGGAGTAGTTGATGAAATACATGCCGCGAATTTAATTATGAACAATGTGAAGACGCCCTTTACAGTCAATTGCTTTTATTTTTGCGATGCGGACGGCAAGACAGAGTATGTGTGGAGCAAGGAAAAGCTGCCTGTGGATGACAGGACTCCATTTATAGGCAGCATATATATCAAAGATGTTCATTGCACCGGTACAAAGGTAGCAGCCGGGTTTATATACGGCCTCCCGGAAAGGAAGATTGAGAAGCTGGTCCTGGAAAATATACATATACATTTTGACGCCGCTGCTGAAGCAGATTATCCTGAAATGCTGAGCTTTGCAGAACCAATGTGCAGGGAGGGCTTCTACTTTAATAATATAAAGAAGCTGGCACTTAAGAATATCACATTAGAAAATTCGGTAGGTATTCAATCAGTAAAATTAAATATAGACAGTGAAGAAATATTGTAGGGGGATAAGTCATGAATATAAGATATGCCAATAATCCTAAAGACTCAAAGCTTTATACGACAAATGAGCTGAGAGCAAATTATCTGGTGGAAAAAATATTCATATCAGGAGAGCTTAATCTGACCTATAGCCATGCAGACAGGATCATATTCGGAGGGATTGTCCCTTCAGGAAATCAGTTGGGTCTTGATGCGGGCAGGGAGTTAGGAGTTCAGTATTTCCTTGAAAGAAGGGAAATGGGAGTAATCAACTTGGGCGGTACAGGAAAGGTTGTCCTGGATGGAGAGGAATATATGCTTGAAAATAGGGACGGCTTATATGCAGGAGCCGGGATCAAAGATGTAAAATTCGGTTCGGAAGATAATGAAAATCCTGCAAAATTCTATATAAACAGCGCGCCTGCACATGCCTCTTATCCAACGATAAAAATCGAGATCAGCAAGGCAAACCCTGTCAAACTGGGCAGTCTTGAGACTTCTAACAAGAGGACTATATATCAGTATGTGCACCCCAATGTTTGCAGGAGTTGTCAGCTGCTTATGGGAATGACCGTCCTGGAGCCGGGATGTGTGTGGAATACCATGCCCTGTCATACCCATGAAAGGCGTATGGAGGTATATTTCTATTTCAACATGGATGACAATAACCGGGTGTTTCACATTATGGGAGAACCCGGTGAGACAAGGCATTTGGTAGTGGCAAATGAGCAGGCCGTAATTTCTCCAAGCTGGTCGGTCCATTCCGGAGTTGGCACCGGGAGCTATACCTTTATATGGGGTATGGTTGGGGAAAATCAGGTATTCGATGATATGGACTCCATAAAAACAACTGATCTGAGATAGCATCAGATGCCGGCTCAACACAAAGCAGTGAGGCTATATAACTATAGTTTTCCATACAGCCGGCAATGGAATAAACTGTGGATTGGAGGCAAGACAATGGAATTTGAAATAAAAGATTTTTCAATGGACTATTTTTCCTTACAGGGGAAGGTTGCCGTTGTTACCGGAGGAAATACGGGCCTCGGCCTGGGATACTCGGTTGCTTTTGCCAAAGCAGGGGCAGAGCTTTTTATCATAACCCACAATGACAATTGGGAGGAAGCAAGACGGTTGGTGGAAGCTGAAGGCAGAAATGCCGTGTTTTTCAAGGCGGAGCTGACAGATACTATGCAGTTGAAAAACGCGGTAAGTGAGTGTATGAAGGCGTATGGCAGAATTGATATACTGGTTAACAACGCCGGTACGATAAGAAGGGCTCCGCTTCTGGAGTATAAGGATGAAGACTGGGACGCGGTGATGGATATAAACTTGAATGCGGTCTATCGTTTGAGCCGTGAAGCGGCGGTTATTATGGCAAAGCAGCGAAGCGGAAAGATCATCAATATCGCTTCCATGCTTTCGTTTCAGGGCGGAAAGTATGTCCCCCCCTATACGGCAAGCAAGCATGGAATCGTAGGGCTTACCAGGTCTTTTGCAAGTGAGCTGGCAGAGTACAATATTCAGGTAAATGCAATAGCTCCGGGATATATTGTAACGGCAAACACGGCGCCCATAAGGGCAGATAGTAACAGGTACCAGGAAATAACCTCAAGGATACCGGCAGGCAGATGGGGGCAGACCTCTGATCTCATGGGGGCGGCCATATTTCTTGCAAGTCACGCCTCTGACTATGTAACCGGGCATGTACTGGCTGTTGATGGCGGATGGCTTGTGAGGTAAATAGGGAGGTGCGGGTATGAAGGAATTGAATGAAAGTCTGTTAAGGAGCAAGCAGGATTTTCCCGGGGATTTAAAATTCAATAATATTAAAGCAATGCCTGAGAAGATATTGCAGTTTGGCGAGGGCAACTTTTTAAGAGGCTTTGTCGACTGGATGATAAATGCAGTTAATGAAAGGGAATTGTTCAATGGACGCGTAGTGGTAGTGCAGCCTCTGGAGCAAGGACTTTCAGAGGTGCTGAACCGCCAGGACGGTCTGTACACTCTGTACTTAAGAGGCATACAGGCAGGCAAGGTTGTTGAGGAAAAGAATATTATCTCATCCATAAGCAGGGGCATAAACATTTATTCGCAATTTGATGAATATTTAAAATGTGCGGAGAACCCCGACTTAAGATTTATAATTTCCAATACTACGGAAGCAGGCATAGCCTATAACCCGAATGACAGGGCGGATGACAGGCCGCCGGTCTCTTTTCCGGGCAAGCTTACCGTTTTGCTGAATAAAAGATTCAGGTATTTTAATGGAGATGCTTCCAAAGGATTTGTTATCATTCCTTGTGAGCTCATAGACAGAAACGGGGATAACCTTAAGAGCATAGTAATAAAGCTTGCAGATGAATGGGGGCTGGGTAAGGAATTTATCCGCTGGGTCGAGAACGCAAACCACTTCCTGAATACCCTTGTAGACAGGATTGTGACGGGGTACCCCAGAGACGAAGCGGAAAAAATTACAGAAGAACTCGGGTATAAGGATAACCTTCTGGATACGGCTGAGATTTTTCATTTGTGGGTTATTGAAGGAGATAAAAGGTTTGCTGATGAGCTTCCCCTTGCTCATGCAGGTTTGAATGTAATATGGACGGATGACATGGCTCCGTACAGGACAAGAAAGGTTAGAATATTGAACGGAGCTCATACAATGACGGTTTTGGCGGCATATCTCTATGGATTGGATACTGTTAAGGAATGCATGGACGACGGTTTGATCAGCGCATTTATGAAAAAAGGTATTTTTGAGGAAATCATTCCTACCCTTGACCTGGCGGAAAATGAACTTTTGGATTTTGCCGGCGCTGTAACCGAAAGGTTTAAAAACCCATTCATCAAGCATTATCTGCTCAACATATCCTTAAATTCTACATCAAAGTACAAAACAAGAGTGCTTCCTTCAATACTGGAGTATGTGAAAAGGAAAGGAGAGCTGCCTAAGGCGCTCACCTTCTCCATGGCAGCGCTGCTTGCATTTTATAGAGGCACTGAAATACGCGGGAATTCCCTCATAGGAAACAGACAGGCAAAGGAATATGAGATAAATGACGATCTCCCGGTGCTGGAGTTGTTCTGCAAACTCTGGAGGGATTATGAGGTCAGCAAAAACGGCAGTGAAAAACTGGTATCTGAAGTACTGTCAAAAACGGATATATGGGGTGCCGACCTCAATGCTCTGCCCGGCTTTACGCTTGCCGTGGCTGATTACCTGCATAGAATAGCTGCTTTGGGCATAAAGAACGCTTTAAATGAAGTATTAAAATAGCATCTCTGCTGAAGTGAGGTTTTTTTATGATTAATAATGGTAAACTGCTCAGGCTTAATAAAAATGATAATGTGGGAGTTGTATTGGAGAACATCAGGGAAAATGAAACAGTAACCTTTGACGGCATATTGCTTAAAGCAGGAGAAAATATTGACAGGGGGCATAAAATTGCCGTTAAGGACATGGCCGAGGGCGAAGATATCATAAAGTACGGGTTCCCGATAGGCCATGCCGTAAAACCCATACTTGCAGGCGAGTATATTCATACACATAATATAAAGACGAATCTCAAAGGGCTCTTGGATTATTCCTATCTACCTGCACTGAAAGAAAAAAACACCCTCCCCGCTTCAAAATTTATGGGATATATAAGGGAGAATAAGGAGGTGGGAATAAGAAATGAAATATGGATAGTAAATACGGTAGGCTGCGTAAATAAGACCTCTGAAATAATAGCGAAGGAAGCTAACAGAAGGTTTGCCGGCAAGACAGACGGCATATTTGCATTTGCCCATCCCTATGGCTGTTCCCAGTTGGGTGATGACCATCTTGCAACACAGAAGATACTGGCCGGTATGGTGAAGCATCCCAATGCAGCCGGAGTGCTGGTGATCGGACTTGGGTGCGAGAACAACAATATAACGGAATTCAAGAAAGTGCTTGGTGATTATAGCCCTGATAGAGTTAAATTTCTTGTGACCCAGGAGGTAGAAGATGAAATAGAAGAAGGCTTGAAGCTGATTGGCGAACTGGTTCTTTATGCCGGAACCTTTAAAAGACAGGTATGTTCTGCAGATAAATTGACCGTCGGCCTTAAATGCGGCGGATCTGACGCTTTTTCAGGTATTACCGCCAATCCCCTGGTCGGAGAATTTTCCGACCTGTTAATTGCACAAGGCGGAACAAGTATTCTGACTGAGGTTCCGGAAATGTTCGGCGCAGAGACGATACTGATGAACAGGTGCATTGATGAAGAGGTATTTCAAAAGACGGTGCATCTGATAAATGATTTCAAGGAATACTTTATGAGGTACAACCAGGAGATTTATGAGAACCCTTCACCGGGGAACAAAAAGGGAGGTATATCGACCCTTGAGGAAAAATCCCTCGGATGCACGCAAAAGGGGGGCAGCGGCAATGTAGTCGACGTGCTGGATTATGGAGAAAGGGCGGCAAAGCCGGGACTGAACCTTCTCAAAGGACCGGGCAATGATATCGTAGCGGCAACTGCTTTAACGGCAGCAGGTGCGCATATCATTCTGTTTACTACAGGGCGTGGGACGCCCTTAGGGGCTCCGGTACCAACAATCAAAATATCGACCAACTCTGAGCTTTATAGAAAAAAGAGCAGCTGGATCGACTATGATGCCGGATCACTCCTCGATGGAAATAACATGGAGGAAGTAAGATCAGATTTCTTCAACTTCGTACTAAAAGTAGCCTCAGGGGAGGACAGGGCCAGGAATGAAGAAAACGGCTACAGGGAAATTGCTATTTTCAAGGATGGTGTAACTCTCTAAAATATGGGGGAGGTGTGATTTATGAATGAGGTGCTGAGGAAAATCAGTGGTATCGGAATTATACCTGTTATAAAGATAGAGGAAATAAGCGATGCAGTACCGCTTGCAAAGGCGCTTATAAACGGAGGTATACCTATTGCGGAAATAACCTTCCGTGCTGCAGGAGCAGAAAAGGCAATCAGGGCCATAAAGGAAGCATGCCCTGAAATGACGGTAGGCGCCGGCACAGTGCTGAATGTTGACCAGGTAAAAGCAGCGGTGGAAGCTGGAGTACAGTTTGTGGTCAGCCCCGGCTTCAGCCCTAAAACGGTGGACTATTGTAATCAAATTGGCGTACCGGTAATTCCGGGCTGCGCAACCGCATCAGAGATAGGGCAGGCAATAGAATCAGGTCTCGAAGCTGTTAAGTTTTTCCCGGCAGAGCAAAGCGGCGGTTTGGATAAGATAAAGGCACTTGCAGGTCCCTTTGGGAACCTTCAATTTATACCGACAGGAGGGATCGATCTTAAGAACCTTGCCGCATATCTGTCTTTTGGTAAGGTTATGGCATGCGGCGGCAGCTTCATGGCAAAAGAGGATTTCATAAAGAATAAGGAGTGGGATAAGATAACAGCTTTGTCAAAACAAGCTGTTGATATCATATTGGGCTTTGAAATAGGCCATGTAGGAATAAATATATCCAGCGAGGAAGAGGCCCTGACAGCAGCAAGCCGGTTCGGCTCCTTATTCAACCTGCCGGTGAAGAACGGCAGCAGCTCGATATTCGCAGGCAGTGCAGTTGAGTTTATGAAGTCCCCATACCTTGGAAGGAACGGACATATAGGTATAAAAACAAACTCGGTTTTCAGAGCAAAGTGTCACCTGGAAAACAGGGGTATAAGGTTCAATGAGGAAAGCGCCAAATTTGATGCTGAGGGTAAGCTGACAGCTATATATATAGACCAGGAAACAGGCGGTTTCGCAGTACACCTGATGCAGAAATAGGGGGATTAGCAATGGGGAAAATAGTAACCTTCGGTGAGATAATGCTAAGGCTTGCACCACAGGGCTACCTAAGGTTTTTTCAGAATGCTGCACTTGAAGCGACCTTCGGCGGGGGTGAGGCAAATGTTGCAGTATCTCTCGCAAATTTCGGGCTTGACGCTGTTTATGTGACAAAGCTTCCCAAGAATGACATAGGGCAGTCTGCAGTGAACAGTCTGCGGTATTTCGGGGTAGACACAACAAGGATTGTACGCGGCGGCGAAAGAGTCGGCATATATTATATTGAGAAAGGTGCATCACAGAGACCTTCGAAGGTCATATACGACAGGGCTTATTCAGCCATATCCATGGTAAAGGAGGAAGATTTCGACTGGGATAAAATTTTTGTCGGCGCAGCATGGTTCCACTTTACGGGAATTACGCCTGCACTTGGGCAGAACGTGGCGGATATATGCCTTGAAGCTTGCAGGAAGGCAAAGGATAAGGGCATTACGATAAGCTGTGACTTGAACTATCGCAAGAATCTCTGGACCGGTGAACAGGCAGGCAGGACAATGAGCAAGCTCATGCCCTATGTCGATATCTGCATAGCTAATGAAGAGGATGCAGAAAAAGTATTTGGCATTAAGGCAGCGGATACGGACATATCAGGCGGCAGGTTAAGCCATGAAGGCTATAAGGCTGTTGCAAAAGAGCTGGCAGACAGGTTTGGGTGCAAATATACGGCAATTACGCTGCGAGGTTCAATTTCTGCCAATGACAATAGCTGGGCAGCAATGTTATATGACGGGAGTGACTATTATTTTTCAAAAAGCTACGCAGTACACATAGTTGACAGGGTTGGAGGCGGTGATAGCTTTGGAGCCGGCCTGATTTACGGCCTGACAACAAATATGAATGCCAAGGACAGCCTGGAGTTTGCAGTGGCAGCAAGCTGCCTGAAGCATTCTATCGAAGGTGATTTTAACAGGGTATCTGTTGCCGAAGTAAAAGCGCTTATGGGCGGCGACGGCTCCGGAAGGGTTCAAAGGTAGAAATTGCAACATTTACTGTGTCAAAAATATTCTCCATTTCAATCAAAGAAGCTTCGGATTTCTATATATATCAAAATCAATACTGAATATAGTTAACAAAAGGGACTGTCTCACGACAGGAAGTTAATTCCTGTTATGAGACAGCCCCTTAATAATTGCATATTTTCATGAACCATACTATTATATGCAGTGCAGCAGTAAAAGTATGTCTTTCCGGAACTATCGAGGCGGCAGTCACATAAAATGAATTATAATATCATAAAGTAGGAGCCCGGGACACTAATGAGCCTTATATTCTTATCGGAAACGAATCTAGATCATAATAATTATGCGTGTCTAAAAATGTCAAAATATTAGCAAAAATGGTGTTTTAGTGATATTATATAGATATGCGAGTCTCTTAACTATATGTTTCGCACTAAATCCATTACATAATAGTTCAATAGTGCGAAACATTTTCATTGATGTTATAAATCGCAGCTATTCTATGTAATCTTCTTTGTGCGATTTATATAATTGCCGCTGGGCAAGGAGGTTTCCAATCGTGAGCAGCAAAAGCTTCAAATACTATTTTGTCAATAGAGGGTCTACATTGGTGGAAAAGGATGGTTCCTATATTATGAATAAGGAAAAACTGTCCTTGGATACGACTATTGTGCTTGATGTTGGCAATAATCTGAAGGAAGGCATTATTGACCATCATCAGATAGAAAAGACAGGCACGGACGCAAGCTTTCCCGGAAGCACCACAGGTATGGTGTCCATGTGCCCAAGGTACATATACGAACACTTGAGCAAAGAAGTTGATGAGTACAATATCGTCGTACATTTCAGCCCTGATTTTGATTGTATGGCTGCCGCATATCTGACCCAGTACTATATTAATAATGGGAAAATGCCTGTGTATTATGAGCTGCTGGTGGATTATGCTGAAGAACTTGATTCAGGGAGGCTTTATATCAACAAGGGATTCTTAAGGGAGCCTTTCATTGCAGTGTATGCTTTTCCTGAGACAGTTTGCCAGAGCCTTTCTGATAAAAACAACAGTGAGGATGAGGCAGTGGAGTACGGGAAGCTTTCGGGTGTAGGTAAAAAACAGGAAGCCGGCGAGCTGCTGAATACATGCATAATGAAGCGGGGCGTCTCTTATGTGGAATACCTTATGAATCAATTGGAAAAACTGCCTGAACACTGCAGGAACTTTCATAATCCATCCCTGCTGCGGGAAGATAACCCCTTTAAAGCTGAATTTGAATATGCTCAAAGAGATTATCAGATATATGTAAAAGAACGCGATAACAAGGATATATGTAAAAAATATAAATTGAGACTGCCCCAGAACGACAGCACTGTATTATCAGCAGAAAAAATAGATGCATTATTCTGGTACTCAATACCGGAATGCAAGCTGCACAGGTATTGGGCGAAACAGGATATGGAAGCCCCCGGAGGACAGGGCTTTACTATGACCTTCATACCGAAGTACGGCCGGCAGCTCCGGGGGGTAGATCTGACCAGAGTGATAATTTCTGTAGATCCCGGTAAGAGCTATACACTGAAAGGTATGGGCAGGATCCTGGAGCTTGCAGAGCTGAAAAAGGAAAAACATATGAACCTTCCTGAGACACTGGTCAGAAAGGAAGGCAAGAGAAAAGGATATGAGCATGAGCCATGGTGTTTCAATGAAGACCCCTGGTATGACGGAAAGAATCATGGCTATACAATAGTAGAGACGCCGAACAGGAAAAGTGTGTTGACTATAAATGAGATTGCCGGACTGGTTCTGAAGTGCTTCGTTCCTGAAATAATGAATGCTGAAGTCAGTGTTATTGTGCCCTTCTGGTACGACATCGAACATACTTCCTTTGAGAAGTTCAATGAAGCAATTCAGAGGAGCGGTAAGTTCGCTATCAATAATAAGCTCTTGTCACAAGAGCGGATAAACAGTTTTTTCCCCTATATTCAGAAATATTATTTTGGCAGGTATGAGAGCACAAGTGATAAGCTTGACAATAAATTGAGAAGCCACCACTATGAGCTTAAGGACAGTGTGGAGATAGAATACAGGCAGCAGGTTGATACTGTGGCTATGGGAGTAGAGGTTGAGTTAAGCTTTTACCAGTACGGAGTAGGATATATCTGTATAACCCTGAAAAACGACGAGATAAATAAATGCGGCATGGACAGATTTGATGAATTCCTGGCCTTCCAGCACGACATACATGAATATATCTACGGCAGCCGCATTATAGGAATGGTTAAAGAAATAATAAACAGCCGGATAGACGTGTTTAAGCCTGTTACCTACAGTGCTGTCAGGATAAGCGATTCTATCTATACACGGGCGGATAAGCAGGAGATGGCATTCAAGCTGTGTAATGTAATGGATTGGGATGACTATTACTCATGTGATGATCATAGAGACAGGAAAACCTCCATTGAAATAAGCGATTATGCCGTATGCAGCTTCAGCCAGAAGGGGGGAGGCCTGATCCTGAGCGACAGCAACAGATTCGGAGAAGATGTATCGGAGTTATCAAATAAAATTTGGGACAGATTTAGAACCATGGATCTGGATATTTTCCTGCTTGCTTATCATCAGAGGCTGAGTCTCACACGTTTTTCGGACAAACTGGCGGACTATTCCAGGGACAAAAAACGCGGGAAAAATGGTTTTTTCTATTTCGGAGGCGACTGTAAAAAGAAGATAAGGAGCCTGCGGAGCCATTTTGTGGATTTCAGCATGCAGGGATATTTCAGCCAGATAACCAGGGACCAGGTGGGTACGAGGATATTTGAATGCTGGAACGAGGTACTGCAGAACAAACAACTGTATGAGGAAGTTGACAAGCAGCTGGAGACTATGGATGAATACAACAAGGCCCAGGTATCGAGGCTGATCGAGCTGTTTACCCTGCTTGGAATGCCGCTGGCTTTCCTGACCAGCTTTGCTACGGTTTCCATAGTAGAAGTCAGCGGTACGATGGAAATTTCCTGGCAGTTATTCCTTTTAGCGTTGACAGGTATTTATGCGGTCATTATTCTTATTAAGAACAAGCTGTTCTAATGTTTATAGGATTGGGGTGGAGACAGTGGAACATAACAGGTCGGAAGAAGAATTAAGTAAAAAGCTGATGCATGAAGTGGGAAGGCTTCAGAACCTTTTTCTCTTTGAGAACCAGTTGGATTTGACGATAAACGATGTTAAGTCCAGGCTATATGAGCTTTTTAGCCAATGTAGTACACTTGAATACAGAAAGGATATTGTTGAGATATTTTCTGTATTCATATATCTTATCCATGAGCAGTGTAAGGGTATTTCCGCAGAGGATTACTATTGCTTGTATGAAAAGCTGGATGACAAGATACTGATAGAATATCTGGAGACCATCAAGCTTGCAATACAGAGATTTTGCGAAGGCAGCTATGATGTTACGGAAAAGCTGATGGACGAAGCTATTGCGATATATCCTGATTATGAAATACCATATTATTTTAAGGCGATAGCCCTGGGCAGGGGCAAGTCTGATATTGACAGGGACAAAATATTGGACTGCCTGGGCAGATTGGAGCATGATACCATCATAGCGATGTTCAACAGTCAGGCCGTGGATACGCCATACCGGTATCTGCCTTTGATAGATAATAATCAGGGACTGGATTGGATTGAAATACTTCTGGAGTTCAATGAGAAAATAAAAGAAAATACAAAAGAACTGGACAAGCTGAATCAGAACAGCAAGAATATGCTCAGAAGATATGCACATTCATGGTCAAATCTTTTGTATCCTGAGATTATAGAAAATGCTATTAACGGCCTCATAAGCATTGGCGGCTATTCAGAGGAGGCTTCAGAGCTTAGAAGGGCATTTGAAAATGAAATACTATTCAGCCAGCAAAGTTATATTCTGCAGTCAATTCATGAGAACACCAGCGAAGAAGCATATATAACAAACATAGTTGAAGGTGTAAACACCGAGGGAGAAGGAAAAGGGATAGAGTACTACATAAGCTTCTGCCTTGAAAGGGCGGTCAAAAGGCTCTTTAATGAAAGCAAAGGCTATGAAATCAACAAATGCAGTTTTTTAGATGAGGTAGTAAGAGGAAATACTGACATATTCGAGTGGTTTAAAGCTAAATGCTTCCCATTCTGTTTAGGCATAGACGAAAATTGGAGTACTATGAAAATTGACTTTAACAGTAGTGCAATGGCATTTTTTTGTGACATATTCATCAGTCTTTTTGTCAATATGCTTGAATATGGTGATTTTTCCTCCGGCAATTGTCTGAAGGTGGATTTTGATACTGAAGAGATGAATGCTTGCAGCTATCTGACCATTTACAGCCGTATCGGAGCACAGCACCAAACAGAAGCTGCTGACAGCAGTTCCATAGGATTTATTGAACAGCTGCTTCAGAAAATCAACAAGCCCGTTTTTACAGCTGAAAGTAAGGATGATACCAGATACTTATTAAGTGGATTCGATAATGACAGTTATTATGTAAAGCTTTATATAAGGAAGAACTTGTTTTTGCTTGATAAAAGAGTATTCTTTTAAATATTCATACTGGAGGGCTCTATATGGATTATGAACTGCATATAGCGGCAGATACAATAAGGGATCTGCTTAATAACCGGCACGATATATTGAAATCCAATATCGATTATGATACAGCAATCCGGCTTTGCGAAAGAAAACTCACAGACTATCTGAAAGTATGTGTGGGTACGAGGAACTTCAACGGCTTTGCAACAGTTTATTCATCATTTCACTATATATACTTCAGTGGTAAAAATGAACCCAAGGATCCTCCTATAGACCGGGAAAAGCTATTTGGGATGATAAAGGATGAAAAGCTGATCGGCTATCTGTTACTGGTTGTGGATGGGATAAGGCTTTATTGTGAGGGAACCTATGAAGCCGCTATAGAGAAATTGACTGGTGCAAGCAGATTGTGTCCCGGCTTTGATATCAGCCATTATTTTATGGTATGCTGCAAGGTGGAGAAAGGCAGGGCCGAAGGTAAGAGTGTAGATGAACTGCAGCTTGACATTGTGGATGATTTGAGTAATCTGGATAAAGATATTCTGGGATACCTTATAAAGACAGATTCCAGGGTCAGGTCGGTCATACTTCCCATAATTGAATGCTTTACAGCCACAACATGGATAAAGACGATTCTTGATTACAGGAAAAAGTACAGGGAAGAAAACCAGCTGAAAAGCAGGCTGCTGGAACAGAATAAGATACTGACGCAGAAATATGGGGAGTTATGGTCACATTTACTGGAGCCGGATACTCTGCTTGGTGTCTCCAACAAGCTTTCCGGAGATGAGCGGCTTAAGGATTATGCCATGAAGCTTATAGTATCAGCAAATAATGAGTTCATAATAAAGAATCAGAGCTTATTATTGCTGCTGCGATACATGAGTAATGATCCTTCAAGTATAAGGAAAAGCTTCAAGAGCGGTATTGAAAGACCTGGCACAGATGCATGCAGGGATATAACATATTATATCAACTACAGCCTTGAACGGGTGGTATATAAGATCCTGATGCATGATGGCTCGAGAGAAAAGTTCATAAAGATGAACCTTGAAAAGAACGGATATGATACAGGTGTTCTAAAAAAGAAATTTGAAGATGAGATATTGTTTAACTATGTTGACGATGACATGATCGATTGGTTTAATAAAAATCTGTATGATATCGAGCTTGAGGTGCAGGATGCATGGAAAGACTTCAGTATAAGGTTTGACAGCGGTGCTGCCGCAACAATACTGGAAATATTCACCGAGATTTTCAGGAATGCCATTACTTACGGCAATAAGGACAAGTCCAATAGTATCAAGATAGTACTTGCAAAAAGGACATTATATAACAATGATTATTTGCTCATAAAAGTGTCAAACCCTGTTGACCACGATTTTACATATACAGGGTCTTCCGGGGCAGGGTTAAAATCCATGATAGAATTGATAAGATTGATCAATCACAATAGAAGCAAACATATATATGAATATATGGAATCTGTAGAGAAAGAAGGAATATACACTGTATCAATAATGCTGGACAGAATGCTTTTTATTTAATAATTATTTTCGTACTAAGGGGGAAATTCAATGAAGTATTTATGGGTAGAGGATTTCGATAGCAGTCCAAGCGAGGAGAAGATACAAAGAGCCTATGAAAGATACGGCTTTACTAAGGAGGATACGATACTTGCCGACACATTTATTGGAGGGTTGAAGTATATTGCCGAATCACCTGAACTATTTGACGCGGTGGTATTGGATGTGGATCTGGATATAGGAGGTACACCCGAAGATTATAAAGCACTTGTAGCAGGAGTACTGAGCGAAGAGATGTCGTTGGGCAGTGATAATGTGGTACGTAAAACCGATGCCGGCTTCTATTTATATATCAAGCTGCTTGACATCGGTTTTCCCAAGGAGCGTATATGCTTTCTGACAGGTAATACAAACAACGATACGGCATGCAAGTATTCCGATTTCCTGAAGTGGCTGTCGGAAAATGAGCTGGATGTGGATCTGCCTCAGGAGGATATGCTTAAGAGGATAGATCCAATAAAGGGAAAGCTGAATGCGGAATTGAACAAAATCAAGCTGCTGCATATGGAGGTAGCGGAGGCACTGAAAAACGGAAAAGGGACAGAAGCCGCAAATATTCTTAAGGGAGTCATAGACAAAATGTCCAATGATTCCAACAAGGTACAGACTGCCGGAGATTGGAAAAAAAGGTTCGTAGCTGCAGGTATGAGACCTCCGGAGACATACCAGAAGCTCGCCGGTGTTGTAAAGTTCCAGGAGTGGAAAAAGCAGCAGAAGAACAGCTATTATATGCTCAGAAGGGCTATAGTACAGGCGAGTATCGAAATAGCCGATATGCTCTCACAGAACAGCAAGCTGGTAAGATTCGGAGAATATGTAGATGATGATAAAGAGAGGATATACAATAAGGAATACTTTATTGACATAATGGATTCCCTGGCCCAGCTTTTACCCATAAGGGAACCGGGGCTGCAGAATAAAAAATTCCTGTACAAGCAGGTAGTAAAGATAATATCCCATGACTTTGAGGGCATAGATAATAAATATATTGAAAATGGTATAAAGCCAAAAAAGAAAATGGGATATACAGTGAAAGGAAGCTGGAAGGACAGGAACTCACATGACTTTGCTATGCCGGAAGTAAAGGCAGAAATGTACTCCTTTGAGCATACGGCAATAAGGATATTAAAAAAGCTTAGAAACTGTGTTGCACATAGTACCATCAGAGAATTTGACGAAGCAGATATAGCATTTTTATTTCTATTGGCTATGAGGGTCTTTTTCCGGTTACCTGTAAATAAGGTTTATGAATATGAGGAATTACTGCTGGAGTTAATCAATGATAAACCAATAAGCGAGAAGGAATTGAGAGATATCTTGCATGGAGAAGGCAGGAATAAATTCACCAGGCAATTGACAGATTCCCTTATCAACCTGATGAATCTATACTTTTCCAAGCAGAAGTTTACAAAAGCAAATGAAATCGACCGGATATCAATTCTTGATACAGTAAATGTTTATAAGATAATATCAGGCATCATATCAAACGCTAAAATAGAGTGTGATAAAGAAAAATGCGGGTTCTTTTACAAACTCTTCTGGCATAATATGTTTTACCTGCGCTTAAGGCACCATGACTCGGCCTTCAACATAGAGTACTACATAAATAAGACGGATAATGCACCTTGTGATAAGAGCAATATTATTACCAGACTGCATCAAAGCACATATCACATATTTGAAAATTAAAAAACAAAGGCAGTTGGCTGACTGCCTTTGTTTTTTATATTTTAGGGTCGAAAATATATGCTATGGTCTTCTGGATGATACCGCTCTCCTGATCGTATTTAAAAAATGTATCAATACTATATAAATGGTATTTATCCAATAAAGAGTAAGTAGTAAAAAGTACATTCTTTATAAGCTTGAATTCACGGACCAGATCTACTGCTTTAAGCATACTTTCATATCTGTTGGCGATAACTATCAGCATATCCTGCTTTTTATCCGGATCTTCGCTGTCCCTTCTGGATGAAGCCTTCATTTCGCCCACCAGCTCCTGGAGCCTGTACCTGAAATTTATAGGAAAATCAGTATCCCTGACAATGTCAACTATGAATGAAACCGGCTGTTCCTTAATATCAACTGAAAAAGCCAGGTATGGTTTGAGACGGTTGTTTATCGCTTTGGGATATATTTTGAGATTCTTGCCGCTGCATGCATCGAGCAGCTTGATGTAAAAGCCTGCTGTAGTAAGGGATTTTCCTATTTTTTTATAATCGGTGCCTCTTAGGATGGAAAGCCATTTGGCGTTCTTGAAATCGGTGAATTCGTTCACTAAGATACAGCCACAGCTTCCAAGGGTATACAGTGTGAGCGGCGTTAAGTCTGACACAAGCTGGTATTTATTCACTATATCAAGGTTTTCAAGCTTCTGCAGATTGTCGAAAACATCATCTTTACTTTCACTGGCTCCCTTGAGTTCCATAAAGTCTATAATCTGACGCAGTGTTGCCATCTGGCAGTGATACAACAAGATGCACAAATCCATGTCTATGCCGGTGATGATGCCCTCGTTGATTTTCTTTTCAAGCTCGGCTTCAATAGAACTCTCATAGTTGAGGTATGCATTTTTACTCATATTGTTTGAAGGGGTATCAGTAAGCGAGATACTGTCATCAAAATCAAAAACGTGTCCGGACCTTTCCGGTGAGGCATTTTGTACGCTGTTAAGCCTGGAATACCTTAAAGTGTCTTCAAAAAGCAGATCCCCGCCATTTTCATCATATCGCAGAAACGTTGAGGGGCCGCTGATCCCATTTGCTATCCTGTCATTAGTTGTGAATATCATCTGTTTGAATAGCTTATGGCTGCGTGCCGCTCTGGCAGCTGCATACATTGTGGCATCACAGTCGCATAAAAGCATAAGGATTGGGAATATATTGCTTTCCTCGGGATAAAGCATATGTATGACATCATTCAGTCTTTTGAACTTATCTGCGACTTTATCCACATCAAGGAAATAGCGGCCTTCAATATATTCCCCTATAAGCCATTTGTTTTCTCCCAGTATCGGAAGCTCAAAAATGAAATCCGGGACACTTGACAGTGTGTCGGACTTGAATACAGGATCAATTGCAAAGCTTTCCACATGCTCCATGAGATGCAGATAAAGGTTGGAAGTCGCAAGATACCTTGGAATCTTGTAAGTCTCCGCTTTATAATCCCCATGTCTTTTTTTGATGATGAATTCACTGCTGACATGATCCAGAAGCCTTTCTCCATCACTTCCAAGACAGTAGATAATGTTGGCTGCAGCAGCTTCCTCGTTATACCTCAGCCTGAAGAAGTTGACCAACTCATATTTTGAAAGCAGATCTATGCAGTTTGTCACTTCAGTAGAGTTGTATGTAGGCTGGAGCATTTCAGCCAGCTGCATTTTGGTTGAAAACTTAAGCTTGTATAAAAGGCCGCATATTTCTGCAGCAAGCTGGTTGTTCAAAAACTTGTTGACGTTGTTTATATTGTGCCGGGAGTATAAATGGTCAAAATCCTGATAAGTATTATATGGCGCCATATAAATGTTATCCGCAAATTCAAGCTCTATATCGCCGGAGTTATATTCATTGTTACTAATGATTTTTATATAAGCATCAAAGGATGAAGCTTTTCTGATTTCGTCAATTGAAATTACTCTCACATACTCACAGAGTTCACGCATTTTGAGTGCTTCCGCTATTTTTTCATCTTCGGCAAACAGAAGCAGAAACGGAGGAGAGCAGCTCGCCGGATCTAAGTTTGTCCATTCAGGACCAATGGTCAAGGACTTATATGTCTCCAGAACTTCATCAATATTTGATAAAGCTTCGTTATCTATAAGGAGCCCTATAGCCCAGAGCTTCCTGCCGTTTTTTATATGATACTGGTATTGGAAACCATAACCGAAATTTTCATTGTCTGACTTGAGAGAAACAGGGAACTGATAGTAATATACATAATCAATTCCATGCAAAACACAATCCCCTATGGTGACAAGTTTATCCGGCTTGTAAACCTCCAGATTGACAGGCTTATAGCCGCTTAACTTAAGGCTGGACTTAAGATTGAGCATGAAGGGCCCCAGTCTGCCCAGCATATAATAATTGGTCGCTTCAACAGGCTCCAGCATTTTGTGCTCAAGCAGCTTGCTTATGAGAGCCGCTGTTTCTTCTTCATTTATACCGAGGTAGCTTCCGGCCTGCCTTTCATCTATTACTCCAAGCCTTTTGGCCAGTCTGCATAATTCTACTGCTTTATTATCCAATGTATTGCTGAAAAACAGGTTAAGTATATAAGTCTTTTCTTTTCTGCTATCCCCCATTATGTTGGTAATATCCGAATCTATACTGTACCTGTCGCCTGCCTGCATCATGCCGAGCACGTCAAGGCTGTCCTTAGCTTTTCTGTTTTTTCCAAGATTAAAATCATCACATTTCTTTCGCAGGGCTTCTTTGTCTATTCCCAGCATTTTTGCAGCTTCTGCGTCATTGACAATTACTCCCCGGACTACTGGTTTGTCAGATTCTATAGAGGCAGAATTGACCTTAACTATAACCTTATAGCCTGTGTAGATTATCTTGTCATTTGGTATACTGCACAGCACATCAATACCGAGTGCAATATTTACAAAGCAATAGTGCACATCTATTTTTTTCACGATCTTACTTACTATGCCGTATACCAGCAAGTTGGGCGTTAAGCTTTCAAAGGAGGCCTTCGAATACACATTATACTTCTCGGGTGCTTCAAAGAAGACCAGGTTCCCTTTTGTCCGGCTCTTATATACAACCTTAACCATATCCCCTACGTTGTATATGTCATTAACAGTTACACCTGTCTCGGAAAAATTCTGGTCCGGAAGATAACCTGTAAGCAGACCGTCAATTTCAACAAAAGCGCCGTCATTGAATTTGTACTTGCTGCCGGGGCGGGCAACCATATAAATGCGTGCATCAAGAACTTCCTGTGAATCGAGCTTGCTGTTTATCTGTTCAATACACTGTTCCTGAGCCTTTTTCCTGGAGCAGTATACTATTCTGTCATCAATAGAAAATGTATCAATTACAAAGGAGATATATCTATTGAGAAAAGAGGATAGATAGGATGAGCCAAATAAATATTCGAGCTCTTCAATAGGGATAATGCCGACTGCATTGACCATATCAACTTCAACATAACTATCTCTGATGTAACGTAGTACCTTTGCCTGAAGTATCTTTTTACTGCACATACAGTCTTTGATAAATTCCCATGTGATCTCTGACCCGTCCATTTCGTGAATTTTAATAATACTGTAACCATTCATATCGGAATTCTCCATATAATATCACCTCAATAATTGTTATATATCAATAATTATACCATGGAAAGTCTGGAAAATGTCTTAAAATGTAGAAAAATGTTGAAGGCTTCACAGGAATTATCATTGTCACATGTTTATTTAGAATAACCAATCCAATAGTAGCACACCCTAAAAACAGATGTGGCTTTTATTTTCATCTTATTTATGGGAGGCAAAAATAATATGGGAAATCTATTGAAAATGTGGAACCGGCTGAGCCTTGTAAAACAAATAATTGTAGGCCTGGTCATCGGTATCATTCTGGCCCTGACGGTTCCGGAAACAGCACAACCTGTTGTCATTCTGGGTTCTCTATTCGTAGGTGCTTTGAAGGCAATTGCACCTATATTGGTCTTCTTCCTGGTTTCGTCAGCCATCTCTCAGCACAAGAGCGGCCACCAGACCAACATGAAATCCATTGTGGTGCTTTATGCGCTGGGAACATTATTGGCTGGAGTTACTGGTGTTATTGCAAGCTTTCTGTTCCCGGTAAGATTGACGCTTGTAGCGGGGGTGGAGAGCGTGACGGCGCCCGGAGGCATTACAGAGGTCCTCAGATCATTATTGCTGAACCTGGTTGATAATCCTGTAAGAGCGCTTTTTAATGCCAACTACATCGGAATATTGTCCTTTGCGGTGCTCCTTGGTTTTACATTAAGGCATGCTGCTGATTCAACAAAGGTGATGATCTCAAACTTTGCAGATGCATTATCTGAAATGGTCAGGATCGTTATACGCTTTGCACCATTGGGGATATTGGGTCTGGTATTTGATTCCATTGCTACAAGCGGGATAGAGTCCTTGCTCAGCTATGGACAGCTGCTTCTGGTCCTGGTCGGCTGTATGCTTTTTGTGGCTATAGTCGTAAATCCGATCATAGTATTCATGAAGATCCACCAGAATCCATTCCCACTGGTATTCAAGTGTTTAAAGGAAAGCGGCATTACAGCATTCTTCACACGCAGCTCAGCCGCGAACATTCCTGTAAACATGAGCTTGTGTGAAAGGCTTGGCCTGGACAGGGATACGTATTCGGTATCCATTCCATTAGGAGCAACAGTAAATATGGCCGGTGCATCCGTTACTATTTCCGTACTGACACTGGCAGCAGTCCACACACTGGGAATTCAGGTGGATATACCTACGGCAGTGATTTTAAGCGTATTGTCGGCTGTAAGCGCAGCAGGCGCTTCCGGTGTGGCCGGCGGTTCGCTGCTGCTGATCCCTCTTGCGGCAAGCTTGTTTGGGATTCCGAATGACATTGCAATGCAGATAGTCGGTGTGGGCTTTATAGTAGGTGTCATACAGGATTCTTGTGAAACAGCGCTTAACTCATCGACAGATGCCCTATTTACAGCAGCGGCTGAATTTGGTGAGTGGCGTAAAAAAGGAAAAGCGATTGTCTTGAATAAATAGGAATAGATCCTGCCGGTAATTATTTGTCACATTAACCTGAATTATGTTGATTTACATAAAATAGGAGCTGACTGAATTAATCTGTCAGCTCCTATTCTTTTATATAATACCGTTAATCCCTGTAATTTCAATACCTGCAGCTCTGAGTCTGCTTATAAATGGATTTATGCCTGCGCAGTCACTGGCAATATGACCGGTTACAATAAGATTCCCCTTTTTCTCTCTCTTTAGTCTTATGTAATCAGGATAAGCAATGTGGATATATATTATGGTGTTTATACCTGCTTCGAAGCAGGTATTTGCTATATCATAGCCGCCGTTTGTGTAGGCTCCGTGGGATACCAGTGTCTTTCCTGCTTTACTGCTGCCCTCGCCTAGTAGTATATCTATTTTTGTCCTTGCCCGTGTAAATTCCGGAATGTGGTACAGACCTTCCACTATATCCGATAAGGTTGCTTCCGGATTTTTGCCTGTGACCGCATCGACATCATCCTGCATCAGCTTTCTGCCGATTTCATCAAGGGGCTGGTGTATGTTCATCAGGGGCATTCCCAGAAGTTTTGCCACAGATACTACATTGTCATAGTTATTTGAAGCGGCTGTTATCCTGAGGGAGTCATACTTTTCCGCCACGGCCTTTTTTGCAGCTTCTTCAGGTATCCCGGCCCTCATCATGATGCCTATGTTATCCTTGAATACATTAAATGCCCTGGTTGAGCAAGCCAGGGGATGATGGGCTATGACGGCGTCATAGCCCAGAGTCTTGGCCATATATACGTCGGAATTGTTAATGTCAATGCCGAATAATGCTTTTTTGATGCTGCTGCCGGAAACATATATCTCTGAGTCATCAGGTATATGCCTGAACCCGGACATTTCAAGAGCCAGGTTCATTATATCCGTTGTATTCATTTGTATCATCTCCTATTATGACAGGCCACCAGGTGACCATTGCCTATATCAGTCAGTTCCGGTTCAGTCTCTTCACAAACGGCTGTTCTCTGCGAGCACCTTTTGAAGAATCTGCAGCCCTTGGGAATGTCTATAGGGCTGGGAACATCACCTTCGAGCTTTACACGGCTGCGCTTCACCTCCGGATCCGGAGCCGGTATTGCCGAAAGAAGCGCTGTGGTATATGGGTGTTGAGGGTCTTTGAACAATTCGTTCTTGGAAGCCATCTCAACGATTTTTCCAAGGTACATGACTGCAATAGTATCGCTTATGTGCTTTTCCACAGCCATGTTATGTGCTATGAATATATAAGTCAGATTGAACTTTTCCTGTATATCCTGAAGCAGGTTTATTATTTGGGCCTGTATCGATACATCCAATGCGGATACTGCTTCATCGCATATGACAAGCTTCGGATTGCAGGCAAGAGCTCTTGCAATTCCTATCCTCTGCCTTTGCCCTCCGCTGAATTCGTTGGGATATCTATGATAATGCCGACTGTTCAGCCCTACTTCATTAAGAAGATTAAATATTATTTCCTGTCTTTCCTTACCTCTGGCGATTTTGTGTATATCAATGGCCCTGCCGATGATTTCGCCTGCTGTAAGCCTTGGGTTCAGGGATGCGTAGGGATCCTGGAATATTATCTGCATATCCTTTCTTTTCTTCCTCAGGGATTCCTTATCCAGGCTTGTAAAATCCTGTCCGTCGACGATTATCCTGCCTGAGGTGGGTTCATACAGCCTCAGGATAGTCCTGCCTATTGTTGATTTTCCACAGCCGGACTCGCCGACCAGGCCCAGGGTCTCTCCCTGACGTACATTAAAGGATACTCCGTCTACAGCCTTCACAAAGTTTACTGTTTTTGAAAAGAAACCTTTCTTTATGGGGAAGTACTTTTTCAAATCTTCCACCTGGAGCAAATATTTCATCTAATCACGCTCCCCGTCCGAATATAAGAAGCACCGGACCGATCGCCCATCCACATCAACCAGTGAAGGCTCCTTTATATGGCATAAACTTTTTGCAACACTGCACCTTGAAGCAAACCTGCAGCCCGTAATATGCTCCGTGAGGCTTGGAAGCGTACCTGCAATGGACTTAAGCCTTCTTTCCTCGCTGTCGAGCTTTGGTATGGAATCCATGAGTCCTCTGGTATACGGATGCAGGGGTGAAGAGAAAAGACTCCTTATATCCCCGTATTCCATTATCTTACCTGAGTACATCACTATTACCCTATCTGCCACACCGGCAACTACTCCCAGGTCATGGGTTATTATCATGACAGCCATATTGAATTTTTCCTTTATATCCGATATGAGTTCAAGGATCTGGGCCTGGATAGTAACATCCAGCGCTGTGGTAGGTTCATCCGCTATAAGCAGGTCAGGTTGGCAGGACAGGGCCATGGCTATCATGACCCTCTGCCTCATGCCTCCGCTCATCTGGTGAGGAAAGTCACCGATTCTTCTTTCGGGGGAAGGGATACCCACAAGCTTCAGCATCTCAATTGCTTTTTCACGGGCTTCCTTTTTGGAGGATCTCTGGTGAAGCATTATTGACTCCATTATCTGGTTGCCTATTGTGAACAAGGGATTCAAAGAGGTCATGGGGTCCTGGAATATCATAGCTATTTTGTTACCCCTGATTTTCTGCATATCCTGCTCCTTCTTGGCAAGGATATCTTCACCATTAAATAGTATCGAGCCTTCTTCTATTTTACCGGGAGGATCCGGTATAAGCCGCATTACCGACCGGGCAGTGACACTTTTTCCACTGCCCGATTCTCCTACGATTCCCAGTGTCTCCCCTTTGTTTATCGAGAAGCTTATACCGTCTACTGCAGGTAATACTCCGTCTACTGTATAGAAATATGTTTTCAGATCCTTTACTTCAAGGAGTGCACTCATAATAACATCACCTATTCTCTGTAAGCTTTAGTAAGTCTGAATTCACCGTTTGCCTCAAAGGCAATTTCCTTTATATCCTTTCTTGCAGCAAGGACTACACTTTCGTGGAACATAGGCACCCAGGCAACATCATCAGTGAACTTTATATTAGCCTCCCTGAGGTAGCCTTCCCTTTCAGTCTGGTCTACTGTTACTCTTGTCTTCAGAATGAGCTCATCCATGTCAGGCTTGTTGTACCTTGCATAGTTGGAAGCACCTATATTTTTTGAGAAGAACATCGGATAAAGCAGTTCTTCACCGTCTCCTGTTACATTTGACCAGCCGTTCAAGTACATATCCTGCTTTCCGGCTTTGACGTATGCCAGGAAGGATGCCCAATCAATAACGTTAAGCTCAACATTGATGCCGATCTCCTTAAGCTGGGCCTGTATGAACGGAGCCATTTTCATGTAAACATCGGTGTTGCCGACGGTCAGCGTCGTATCGAAGCCGTTGGGGAAGCCTGCTTCAGAGAGAAGCTGCTTTGCCCTGGCGAGATCATAATCATATCCGTGTCCTTCTATTTCCTCATTATAGCCGATGAGCTTCGGTCCTATTATTCCTCTGGATTTATAGGCAAGCCCGTTCAAGGTGCTTATGTATGAATCCCTGTCAATAGCATAGGATACGGCTTGACGTACCTTAACGTTGTCAAAGGGCTTTTTCTCAAAGTTGAAGCCCACGTATCTTGTCGGATTTCCCTGGATCTGTGTAACAGTTACGTCCGGATTATTCTTAAGTCTGTCCAGGTGCTCCGGAGGCACATTCACCATGAAGTCGGCTTCTCCGTTTTCCACCATTGTAACTGCCGTG